>JAAUYG010009459.1_pt1 | contig 18313 bp, 22 predicted proteins | sample 7278091 | NCBI WGS metagenome assembly JAAUYG01 (sample SAMN14350201, study PRJNA611818) | marine sediment metagenome | isolation source: surface marine sediment (0.6m) | place: French Polynesia: Moorea | collected 2018-08
ACACGCATACACCTGCATACACCACCGAATCCAACTTGCAGTCGGTGATATGACCATGAGTGGTTGAAAGCCGACTATAAGCCTGATTCACCCACCCACCCAATGAATTTTTAATATCTGGAATGTTTGTGTTCCTAAGAACACCACAAAACATGAATCCTCCTGTAGGGCGAAGAACATGGTCCTTTAAAGCGGGGGAGTCCTGTGTTCCCACAAAGTCCTTGACAATATGAAGAATCCTGTTTTCTGTGAAGTCCTGAATATGTAGAAGCACAACGAGGCACAGTTTGTGATGTAGTCCTTGGCGAGTCTTGGGTCCAGATCGTGGTGAATGGTCCTTGGGTCCGAGAGGGGGTCCTTCAGGTCCACTGGTCTCATGGGGGCAAATGGTTCTTCGAAGACGGGCATAGTGCTGGGTTGGCTTCTTCCTACATTGTGCAGGGTGGGCTGGCTTCGTTTGTGAGCCAGCTGGTGCGTGCCTCTCCTTCAGCACATGCGGCACAGCCTTACCCTCTAGCTGTGTGCAGGGCTCTGCTTTAGTATGATTGGCCCGGCGCAGCCTCCGTTCCTGGTCCTCCAACATTTGGTACAGACTTTTTGGCTGTCTTTTAGGTCGCTCATTAGCTTTTTTCCTTGTGACAGGCTGTTTTGTCCTGTCCTCCCAGATTCATTCTCTCAGTCACACAGATGACAATGGATGATAACTTAGGCTTCACTTTTCTGTTGCTTATAGAGGCAGCTTAGAAATCCATCCTCAGTCATTCCAGCTGGTCATCAGTCTATGGCATAGAAGATGAATATAAATTAAAAATTCAGGATCTGACGCATGTGGAGTCAACTTGCTGGCATGATTTCATGATAGGGCTACGGCTTCACAAGCTGCGCTTTCTGTATCTCTGGTCTTGTCTTGGCTCAGCGCTCGGGGTTGGGGTAAGTTTCCTCCCTCTTTTGACTGTTACGCTTCCCTGGCTGGTAAGGTAAGGGTGCGCTAATCTTGTCCGTTTGCAGATCATCCGTCTTTGTATGGTTTTGTCTTTGATGGATGGATCTTCCTGATGTTTCATTGGCTGCCTTGTTCATATCTTTCTTGTGGCTTCTTTTCTTTTCGTTTTCACTCTCTCACAACTTGTGATGAACCAGCTTGTCAGGTTGAAAAGTGGCTCCTGAGCCCTGGAGGCTCAGTTGCTGCCAGATCCAGATTTCACAACTGGTTTTAGTCCTCCAGGCTCTGTTCTCCTGTCTGTCTTTCAGAGGTGTGCAGAGGGTAAGAGGAGAGGCTTGCCGTCTGACCCCATTGTCTCCTACTGCCCTGCCCCCAATCCGGCCTGGGAGTGACTCCATGGCCTCCTCTGGATCCATGGGCCCCAGTGGCACTATACTGGCCGCACGTTGTGGGTTGAGTTGGGGTAATTGCGGGGAGTCGACTGTCTCCTGCCTCGGGAGCTGACTCACATAAGGAGAAAGAGCTGGGGGGTCCCTACAATCCTCCTGGCGTTACCTGGAGGGACAGGCCACTACCTGCTAGGCCGGTGGGTCTATGGCCACCCATCTCCTGGTTGGTTGGCAGCTGACTTCTGGGTTGGCTTTTGGCCCGCTGGTGGTACCTGTCCTCTGCGTCCTTAATCTGCAGCATGAGGCCATCCACCGTAGCGTCATGTATTCATTTGGTAGTCTGCACGGCCTTTTTTAGTCTGGCAATGATGGCCTCCAATTGTTGGATCTGGGCGACTAGGTCGTCTTGTCTCAATCTCACTATAGTAGCCTCCAGCTCTTTGTTCCTGTCCTGTAGCACCTTCCTCTCTTTCCACAACCGTTTGCCATCTCTGTCCAGCCGGTCGACTTCCTCTCTGGCAAATGGGCCAGAAGTGGTGCTGGGCGTCAAAGAGGCTGGAGCAAGGTTCAAAGGACGAGGGGTAGCTCTGGCAGCGAGCAATTCCTGCCGCAGCTGGTCGTTTTCTTGTTGTAGCCTTTCATTTGCCACCTTGAGCTGTCTGATCTCCGTCTGGGAGCCAGTCTGAGCCTCGGCCATTTGGTCACATTGGACCTTGACTTGATTCTTCTCATCGGTCAGGGCCTCCATTCATCATTGCCGGACGGCATCTTGATCCCAGAGGCACTGAATTTGCCCCATCAGCCGTGGGACTGGTTCGGGCTGTCTGAAGTTTGCAGCAGACTGACGGACTGTCTGCACCTCTCTGGAGCACCAACGAAAGTCGTCCTGGATCCTCGATCTTATCCCATCCAGACACTGCAGGTAGTAATCAGCCGCTACTTCACTAGCTCTCCCCACCACCTGTCGTGCAGATGCCTCTATCTCACTAAGGGATAGAGGTTCTACGGCCTTCCACTTGGGCTCTGCTTCCAGTCTGGTCCAACGAATGGTGGTACCCTCAGAAGGAAAAACGGGCCACTCTGGAGAGCAAGTCCAGTCTTGCCGGCTGATGTGTGAGTGGCTACTTCCATATGCTCGTGGTCTGGAGGCCCCAGCCTCAGTTGGTGCCACTCTGGGAATCTGGGTGGTTGGAGGGTCCCTTACTGCATAAGTGCTTGGCTGGGTGGTCTGGTGGCTTGTGGCAACGGAGGTGGTGGTGGCTACTGTTTGTTTCACCTGAAACACCATCTCGTTGACTGCTTGTACCAGCTTGGCATCTGATGGAGCCTGGCTGGGCACAGGCATCCTTGGCGGAGAGGCGGCCACTGTCAACTCCATATCCTCGCTGCTGCCTCCTCCTGGTCGGATGAGGGGGCGAACTGTTGTGATAGCCAGACATCTGAGGACTTCCCACGCCCATGGGAACCAGGACTGGTTGGGAGTTCCATTAAAGGTAGCTCGATACCCTATCTGGGGACTGCGGGATTGGTCTCGGCTCCTCCAGTCTGAGGGCGCAGATCTCCCTCAGGGATAGCTGAGTTGGGGCGTTGGCCCCACCGCCCATCCTGGAACACCTTCCACCTGTTTTCTTTGAGCAGCTCCTGTACTGGGACGCTGTTATTGTAGGTGGTCAGCTTTAACTTCCTGTACGTGCTGTGGGCGTCCTTCAGCTGTCCCTCCTCCCCCAACTCCAATCCGGTGAGAGCAGTCCTCTCCCCTCCCGCCGTGATCCGGTATCACAGGGCGAGGTCTAGCTGTGTGACACTCGGGAAGTAGATGAAATTTCACTAGGACGGCCACTGTCACTCTTTCACAGCCCTGCGTATCAACGACTTGGGGTACTTTTTCAGCAGGACAGTCCATTAGGGCCCAAGGTCGTCCCCAGGCATCCCATCCGCGAGGCAGAACTCCATGAGGTAACTTGGGGAGACGGTTGGCTTCCACGGCCTTCTGCAGTTTCTTAAGGGTGGGGCCAAAGGCCTGGGAGAGGTGATCTTTCTCTTCTGTAGGGATGTCAGCGCCCACGTGCAGCTCTAGGTCATCCCGGCCCCGTCAATGGTTGACTGCCTCTTCATATGTGAAGAGAGGCTCGTCTGGGGTGCTTACTTGCCCTATTAGCTGACCGGTCTCAAAGTCTGTGGCATGGCAGACCTCCACCCAGGTCTTCGCATCCCGTGCACGCTTGATAGGCTCCGACCTGACGAGGGGGTCTGGGGCTTCCCACGCCAGTCTCCTAGTGGCTGGGCCTGCACGGAGAGTGTCTTGCTCATTGAGGACTGTCACCCTCACCTCCCCTTGACTGGCCAGGTTGGCCCTGCACCCATTCCCATCACTAGGGGCGCTGGAGGATGTGGAGGATCTTCGGTGACGGCCAGTTTTGCATGGAGAAGTAGCCTTCTTGGAGACCAGGGCTTGGTAACGCACTCCCATCTTCACCTTTAGACCCTTCTTCAGTTTTGGGTCACTACTACGCCTGCTGGACCTAGATAACGTAGAGACCTGGTCGTCCTCCGCCTGTGTGGAGCGCCTGCACTGGTTGGAAGTGGTCTTGGCCTTCTTGGGCATTGTGCCTGACCCCGAATCCCCATGCTGATGCTTCTTTCTACCGGAGGCCTGGTGGTTGTCCAGGGCTTCCCTTACCTTCCGCTCGAAAATCTTCTGGAAGCCCCAACAAATGTTGAGCACTCTGACGTCCAGACCAGTATTGGCATGGTAGTTCGGCAGAGCAATGACTCAGGCCAGCCTTTGTGGAACCTCGTTCATCCTGTGGGGAGGTTTATAGAAGGGATTAGGTTTTAGGGACAGGGCTCCTGGCAGGGCGGCCAAGGGGTGTCTCTTCGACCGACCAGGGCTTGTGTCTTCCCTTCTCCTCAGCCATCTTCTGGTGTATGTGAACGAGGTATTGATCCAGAGCACCAGGGTCAGCGGGGAATTCAGCGTGGCACCCAGGGCTCTGGTAGGTGAACTGTAGTTCAACAGCTATGTGGAACATGTCCCAGTGCGCCACCATTTCCTTTTCCCTGGAGAAAGACAGCCGGACCCCTCTGATGGCACAACAGTCATCCACCCTGCAGAGGTAACGCATGGGCCCTGGATCTTCATCTGAATGATACATCACCTCATAGGTCCGAGCCTACTTGGTGTTCTTGTTCACCTGGTCATACACGAAGTTGGGGTCATCTCCAGTTTCAGCTATCACTCTCTTGGCTGTGGGGGCTCCAGTCCCCAGGTCAGGGTCAGTGGGTTCGATGGCAGGCTTATACAGGGAGATCCCATATAGATCATTCACGATCACCCTCTCTCCAATGGGTTCCTGTCGACAGCCTCTGGTGTAGGGGAGGGCCACACTGATCTCTATGGCCGTCTGTGCAGGGAAGATGGCATCATTGGTAGGGATGATCACTGTGAGGTAACTGGGCTGACCAGGGCTGGTGCCAGCCCACTCATAGGGATCAGGTGACTCTGCTGCGTGACTGTTGTAACTTTACAATCGCACATGGCTAGGGTGTCGTAATCCACACAGCAGCTGGCATCTCCTTCCCATGGCTGAGTCTGGGGCTCAATAAGCTGATCTCCACTGTACCAGGTACGTTTGGACACTCCAGCAAGGCCCACAGAGGTGGGGAGCGTCCCCCTGGCCAGCCTCTTGCGTTGTTCCTCCTCCTGCTGTTGGAGTCTCTCTTTTCGAGTGTGACGGGCTCGAATGGCTGTAGGATTAACCAAGTCCTGTCCCCTGTAGGCCTGATCTGGATCTTCCTGGGGTGGGACTGCCAGTTTTACCACTGGAGGGTAGGCGTTGAGGTGGAGGGGTTGCCCGTCATGGCGTCTGAACACTGCTACACCCTCTATCTCGAAGGTGCGTTGGTGTAGGGTGAGCCCAGGTTGGGCAGGGATGTTCTTAGGTTGCCCGTCCATGAGGTAAATTTTCTCCACTGACTGAGTCCCAGACATGGTGGGGGAGGCTGTTGCAGTGGAGGCGTTAGCAACTCCGGTGGCTGCACCAGCTGCCTGCGCTCCTTTGTTGTTCAGATCCAAACTCCTGAAGCCACTCTCCAGGTCTGGATGGGTCTGGTCCCCCGGGCTGACAGCAGCCTTCTGATTGCACATGGTAACCCAGCTTCCTATCATTTTCTCTGGGTCCTCCCCCAGCAGCTCGTCTGCCAGTTCTGGATCAGTGTCAGAGAAGTCCTCTGACCCATCCACCCCCAGATCCAGGATATCCAGATCCTCAATGTCTTCACATGTCAGGAGCCCCTGTACCTCTTGATGGGTAGATACCATCTGAGTAGCTGGCGCTCCTGATGTGGAGGGCTGTTTTCCTTTGATTGGTACCCCGTTAGCTCTCATTGTCTGGGTGATTCGCACCCCCATGCCTTTCCTGTCCAGGTCGGACAGAGAGGCATCGATCCCCAAGGGCTCTGCAACAGGCAGTCTGACGGCCGCCTCCACTTGAATATGGCGTGCCTCTTCAAGTTGAACGTCTGGATTCTGTGCAGCCAACTGGTGTAGGGTGTCCTCCAGAGGCGCAGGCTTTCCTACGGCATCCAACAGATTGGCGGGGGACTCCACAGAAGCAGTAGGATTGCTGCCTCCTCTGGTGCAGGCAGCTGTTGCTTCTGTCGTAGCCGACACATTTGTTGGAGGTTGCAGATTTGGCGCAGGCTGCGTGGGCGGAGGCTGGCTGGTCACAGGAAGTGGTGAGCTGGGCACAGGTTGCGCGGGCGGAGGCTCTACATGGACCTTCAGCACTAGCTGGTTGACATTGCAGTCTGTCATGGTCTTGCGTTCTCCTTTCTCAGTTGGGTTAGCTGGCTCTCTGGCTTGGGAAGTGGAAACTCTCCAGACAGTCTGAGAGCGTCAGTCTTCTTCAGCAATCGGCTAAGTTCTAACCCTGGCATAATGGCCAGCTCCTTATATACCAGGTAACCAGCTCGATTGTCACTCACAAAGGCATTTGTCTTTTCTGAACGACTTCCTTCACAACCAATTTTTAGTAAATTTCTAGTTAGCTATTATTTCTCAAGTGGATTTTCTGAAAGCTACGTTTTCACTGATTCTTTCAAGGGATAGGTTGTAAGGAATGAGTTAGTGATGAAAAAGTTACAGCGAGTTGAAAACTAGGGATTTGTGGCTCTCACAGCAAAAAGTTTCCGCTGCTCATTAGCATGTTTTCCCAGATCCCTCTGTTAGCTAACCAGCCAGGCCAAACCCTTACTGGGCTATCAGTGGCCGGGCTGCGACGCTGGGGCCAGGTAGCATGTGTTAGATATTTATGGGTTTAGGGGAATCCCCATGTCTCGCCGTAAACTGGCAGGACAGGGTCACAAGGGTCAGACCTTCTGTGTGGCTGTTCCCGCGTGTGTAAGTAAGCGTCTGGTTCAGCACTGTTTCTGCTACACATTTGGCAGATGCTGCCTCGGTATCCCTGCCTGATTTTGCTGAAGGAAACTCGACAATCCCCCTTTTGTCCCGTTTCATCTGCTAGACTTTGACACAGCTAATGGCTATAAGTTGCCTACACTGGGTACAAAACTCGTTGAACGCTAAAGATGATCATTGTCTTAACTACTGATCAACGGGTCCAATACTTTTCTGACGAGCAAGTTTTCCTTGGAATAGACTAATGAACTTCCTATCCAGTATTTTCTAAATGTAACTGGCTTAACTATCATGCTTTAACATTGTCATAACCCATGCGTTTTCGCTATCTCATGCAGTTACGCTGCGCGTAGCTGTCCGCCAAATCTGGCCCTGTGCGGTTTGGCAGGGTGGCTTTCGCAGCTATGCAGTTAGTGTTTTCTTGACAAACAAGTTTGAGATTTCCTATTTAATTCTCGGCAGATCTTCCTTGGGTTAGGGTAGTCTTCACACCTTCCTTGATTAAAGACTAACTAGATGTTTACAGCTTAGGTAGCAAGTGGCGTAGGTTATGGCATTGTGATTCTAATACTTAACAGGTAGTGAAATAGCCCTGCATGACAACATGCTCACACCATGCTATCACTGGCCTATCTCCGCGGAGTGGTTTTCTGTCGAACTTTCTGCCAGAGGGACCACTGAAACAGCTTGGAAACCTAACTAACGCCCCATACATGATTCTATTTCCTTAATTGTGGTTGCTGTTAGTCAGGCTTACACTCTCCTGAAACATACACACTGGCCTCGAGGCGTATGTCGTCGCAGCCTGCACGGCGCAAGGTACAAACTATTCCCTAACGCTATCTTCTAATGTAAGCTCAACAACTAATTACAGGTGTGTCATGGGTGTCCCTGTCCGGTGGTCGAAGGGTTAGAGCGCTGGGCAGAGGAACATATATGCCCCAGTTGTGCGGGTTCAAGGCCCGCTCGGGCTAATGTCATGATATGCCTGAATTTATGAAAAAGGAAGAAATAGTTATATGAACAGCCATATAATACGCATTTAATGTTGTTAGTCTGCCAGTGTACCTCGAGTACGAATAAAGGTATATTATTATTATAGGATTAACTTCCCTTCAAAAACACCCTAATACACCAAGACCTAATGCCAACACGCTCAGGGTAAGGGAAAATAGGCCTACAGATCCAAGTTGCTAATTAAATGGTCGTCACCACTCTGACTGGCCAGAGCCTGAGCCCGCGGAGGGCGATATAGCGGACCCTAACATTACATGGAGTTAGCGGGGAAAGACAGCTACTGCAAGTATTTCTGACAGGAGGTGCTCCTAGTCTGACCTTATGTGTTTATCCTGCCTCCCTACTCGAAATGTAGACCATCTGCGTAGGTCTAGTTAAGAGATTAAGGTTCGTCATGGGTGAATGAAGGCTGTGGCGCAGGGTGCGCCATAGGCTACGCTGTTAAAGAAATCAAAACACACAGCTACAGCAGGCGTTCCCAGCTTGTGAGGTTCCAAGCTCGGCTTTACGTGTTTATGTGACGTGTTTCATGTGACTCTGGAGAACTAGTGTAGCTATTGTTTAAAGGTATTTATAAGGTATAAGGATTAACCCTTATCTGAGTTAGCCGTTTGGCCTAGTCCCTACCACACACTGAGGCGTAACCTTCACTAACAGTTAACTCTATCATTCCTTTGCTGTAGGAACTTAAAAACTGAAAAACTGGGGGTGGGGGGGGGTAAGGCCTCACGGCATCAATTGTTTTCTCCACCCTCTTTAAAGACATCGACCGTCCCTGGTCGATCTGCCCACTAATCCTTTCGTCTGTTTTCGCTATCCAGCAGTTTACCGCTGGCGTCTTGTTACTTACCAGTGGTGGCGGTATGGTACCACCAAACTAACCAACAAGGTGTTAAGTTTTATCCGTTTATACTCAAAAGGTGTGAATAGCCTTAATTACTACTCTATGCATACAGACATTTCACACCTACGCCAGCCAGCGTATGGGCTACCTGGCGTAGCTTTCGGGTGGAGGTACGCTCCAATTTGGCGCAGCCTCCACTAATCTGACTGGCGGAGGTAAACTTTCGCTTTGGCACAGCCTCCCCCAATCTAACCTAGCATCGTTTATCACACTAACTTTCCTAAGTTAAGGGTTTGTCGGAGCTTCTTTTAAGGCATGTATTTTGGCTAAGAGGCTGTCGGCTTAGCTTACAGCATGTTGAGCTGGTAGTCAGACAAAACTAAGTTATTGGGTATTTAGTGGTGGTCAGGCAAAACTCAGTTTGAGACATATTTGGGTTGTGGTCAGGCAAGACTCGGCTTGAGGCACATTTGGCCGATTTAGCTCAGGTACCCCATCACCAAGCATTACCTGACCACTTAATATTAGTCCACTACACCCTTAAACTGCCTGACTCGAACTAATTGGGGCGTTTTAATAGCCCTAGCATGTGCTCATTCATTTCCTTTAAGATCTATGAACCATACAGATAGCAGTCCCTAACTAGTCCCCTAACACAATCGAACTAGAACTGCAATACAACCAGGAAACTAGGGGATAAATTAATTGTAAATAGTTGGTTAAATAAATAACTGACATGTTATATGGCCTACATTTAATACCGGAACACGTGACGGTGGTGTCCCAGGACTAACTACCCTTGCCTACGTAGTTAGTCTATATTAGTCCTGACAGTACCCAAATTTTGGCGACAGAGCACTCCCAGGCCTCTCCCTAAGTGGTAAAGTCCCAATCCTCGACTCTACCAAGGTAAACCTTTGATACCCTAAAGAAATCAGAGGGGGAATAATGTAATACCTCGATTACCTCTAATACCCAAGCTCTACTCTCCACACTCTACAGTGCGGGCCCCTTACGGCGATGTTTCACTACTGCACTTCTCATAGAAGGAAAACAATAAGGGTGGGACAAGGTTTGCACATTAGGTATGGGCTATACAAGGGTTAAGTAGCCCTGCGCAATTTAGCAGTAGTGTTACATTATAGGTTTCGCGGTGCCTCAGCAAGCTCTATAGTTCCCTAGTCAGGTTAGTAAGGAGGGTATCTGAATAACTTAGAGCCAGCAGGTTGCCTTCTCCAATGGACTGCTAGCAAGAATAATCGTTGCCCAGTCCCAAACCTAAAGTGTGGAAGCTTGGGCAGATATACTCATTCCAAGCAATACACTTTCAGTTTGTGCGCTATTCAGAGTGTTAGTGGGGCAGCTGGAGAGAGCTGTGCTGAGGGTAACGACTATGCCCATTGTAGGAAACAGCCATGTAGATGGTCCAGCCTGTGCTTGATTAACAGGTAGCACGTGAAGTATGCATACTGGTACGTATCTCTCTGGCTGATTGCACGGTCTGGTCCATATGCGGGGTAAAGGGGCTGGTGACCGGCTTCCTACTAGTGTTTCAAGTGACCCTGGGTCAGGGTAGGCACTGTGGCTGGGTGTTAAGACCTCTGGACTGTCATCTGGAGCTTCTGCTTCCGTCTGGTCAGTGGGCAGTGGGCTTGGCACAGCGTCTGAACATGCTGCAGGGGCTGCCTCTGCTTCCAGAATGGTGGACAGTCCATCAGATGGCTCAGGATCAGCCTGCACAGTCGAATCCAGCCTTATTTTTATCACAGCAGGTAGTGTTTCTGTCCCTGCAGATTCAGTGGTGTTGACTTTGTTCGTTTCATCTGGCTTCAGCGTTGGGTTTGGTGGATCTGGAGCTTGCTGCACGGATTCAGGATCAGGAGTGGCTGTGGAGGAATGTCTACTACTGCTGTCAGTTGGGATTGAAGAGCTGGGCCGACTGTCTGCTCCCCTTGATCTCTGTATCGAGTGGGATAATCAGTCTCAATCCAGCTATGTAGCTCCTCTCCAACATCCGGGTAGTAGGGCATTAACTTGTCAACATGCATGATATCAGGCTCCGCCTGGGGGTGACGTTGTATCTTATACGTCACTGGTCAAGTCTTGGCCAAGACAAGTCAAGGTCCTCGATTTGTGTAAGGCAGCTTGCCTCCCTGGTGGGGATATGCTCTCCAGACTGATTCACCATGGTGGAATTGAACTATTTGATTTGGCTGTCCATAACCACAATGCTGGCGTTTGGCGGAGGTTTTGAGCGTCTTGCGTGCTCTGTCATGGGCGCGGCGCAAGGTGTCTTTGATCCATTCTACATACTCATATGGGCACTCATGAGCATCCTGCTCAGGTCCAGTATCTGCTAGCATCAGATCCAAAGGAAGAGTCATCTCAATCCCATAGACCATCTTGTGTGGACTGATTCCCGTGGTGGCATTTGTAGTTGACCTGTAGGTGCAGAGAGTGGCTGGCAAGTGATCATCCAAATCGTTTTGCTGTTCTGACACTACAGTTCGTAGCATTGATAATAACGTGCGATTGCATGTCTCCACCACCCCGTTCGACTGTGGATTGTACGCCGTTGAGTACATTTTGTGGATTCATAGTAGGTCACACATGCAACGGTGCATCGCAGTGGTGAACTCTGTCCCTCGGTCACTGTGTAGGTTGAGCAGGGTGACGTGCTTATAGATCCATTCGTGGACACTGACATCAGCTACTATCATAGCTTCCTTGGTGGGTATAGCGGCGCCTTCAATCCATTTGGTAAAGTGGTCCTACATCATGACGGTATACTAGTTCCCATGCTCCGTCCTATGTAGGGGTCCAATCAAGTCGACAGACACTCGCTCATTGAAAGCTCCATGTCTGGGCTGTTGTAGCTCACCATGGCCTCTTACAGTGGCTTTGCAGTGTCCACAGGCTGTGCATCTCTTACACCACGTCTCGACATCCTTCTGCACTCTTGGCCAGTAGAAACGTCTTTTTATCAGGGCAGCAGTTCTCACTACTCCTTGATGAGCAGCCATGGCGTGATTATGACATGCCTTGAAAATCTGGGATCTGGAAGGCTTGGGGGCCACTACTTGCCAGTGGGGATTGCCTGCAATCTCTTTCGTCCTGCGGTATAGGACGTTTTCCTGGATCTTGAGCTGGTGGAATTGGGTCCATAATATTTTTACTTCTGCAGACTCTTCTCGTACTAAGTCCCAATGGGATCGGGCATCATGGTCTCGCAAAAGTTCTAAGTTCTTTCATGAATTGTAAGTCGGGATCCTCGTCCTGCACAAAGGCTAGGTTAAGGACAGGCAGATCCAGAACCTCCTGCACTTTGGAGTCGACATCATCGGCAGACGTGACGGCTCTCACCCGGTAAGTCGATCTGCAAGTGGTCTGCACGAAGGGTAGTACAGTCAATAGATCCGTATTGGCACCTGTAGTCTCTGTGGGGGTCTCTAGACTAGCCTTTCTCCGACCTTTTCGCTGACTCTGATATCCTTGGGCTGAGTTAACCCTAAGGAATTAGTCTCCATCGGTGTGGTTGGGGTTACATCCTCGAGGGTTTTTTCCTTTAGTCCCAAGGTCTCCCCCATCGATGTAGTGTTCACTCTTGCGTAGTCTTCTGGACTGAGGAATTTTTTCGCCAGTTCTGTGGCTGATTGCTGATCTAATGAAGGGTCTGACATTGCAGGGGTCTCCTGCGGTGGCGCAACTCTGCCACAGCAGCACATGGGTGTCACCAATCTCTGATTAGTCGTCTGGCCTGCCATCTCTGGAGCCGGGCTGGGAGTGGTTTCAAAGATTATTCCAGTTGTCTCTGGTTTACATAGTTCTTTCTCATCTTCTGTCTGAGTGCCAAGCGTAGCCTGGTGAGGCCTCTGGATAGCTATGTTTCTTTTCTGGGTCTTAGTAGCATCTAACGTGCTAGTAGCATGGGGCTGCATTGCAGGCTTAGTGTCTTGTGTTGTCCCTGTTTGGGCAGCCTGTGCTGTGCTATATTCCATGGTTCAGGCGCTGAGAGGTGTCACTGGCGCAGGCAATCCTGTCGTTCCAGGGCAAAGTTCCTCCGCCAGCGTAGCCTCCACTGAATATGGGGCTGGGTCCATGCTCTCCCTCCGCGAAATTGGATTTGGACATGTTTCTACTTCCCAGAATAAGGCAGCATCCTCCTCCGACATCTCAATGTACCCATCAAAGTGGTGTTGGTATGGGAACGCAGGGGTAAAGCACCTAGCCGCCTCAGTCTTTGACATAGCTGTCTTTCGAAGTGGCTTGCACTCAGGACACGTATCTCTCTTACAGGGTCTGGATGTACGGCGTGACAACCCGTCTGCATGGCTGTGGTGTTTGCCTGGATGATGGACTATGGCAAAATCAAAGGGCTGTAGGCGTGATATCCATCATGTGACTATCCCCTCTGGCTCTCTGAAGTTGCGCAACCACGTCAGGCTGGCGTGGTCAGTCACCACCGTAAAGTGTTGCCCTGTCAGGTAGTATCTGAACAGCTCTACTGCCATTACAATGGTTAGCAGCTCGTTGTTGGTAGTGCAGTAACGTCGCTGCAAATCACTCAATGTCTTAGAGGAGTAGGCGATCACTCTCCTGACAATCCGTCCTCCGTCTTCCTGCTCTTGCTCTAGCATGGCTCCAACTCCCACGTCGCTGGCGTCTGTGCTGAGGACAAAGTGTCCCTCCCTGGTGGGGTACGCCAATACGGGTGCAGATACCAGAGCTGCCTTGAGGGTCCTGAAGGCTCCTTCACAGGCATCGTCCCATACCAAGTCAATTCCTTGTCACGTCAGGTTAGTCATGGGTGCAGCCACAGTCGAGAAGCCAGGGATATACCGTCGGTAGTAGGAGGCCAGCCCCAGGAAGGCATGCATGTCCTTCATGTTAGTCGGGGTCGGCCACTTCTCAATGGCCTCGGTCTTGGTGAGGTGCACTCCTACCCCCTGACGACTGACGATGTGTCCAAGGAATGGGACCTGCGCCCGCATCAGGCAGCACTTTGTCGGTTTTAGCTTCAGGTTCGCCTCCCAAATCCATCTCCACACCATCTTCAGATGGTCCAGCGTGGAATAGAACCCTGCTCCATATACAATGATGTCGTCCAAATAGATGAGGCAAACTTTCCAATTGAGGTCTTTCAGGACCAGCTCCATTAGCCGTTTGAAGGTGGCAGGAGCATTACAGAGTCCGAACAGCATAACTGTGAATCTGAACAGCCCTTGTTGAGTTATGAAAGCTGTCTTGTCAATCTTCTGCTGATCCATCTCAACTTTGCCAATAGCCCAAATAGAGGTCGAGGGTACTAAAGTATGTGAAGCCGCGTAGCGCATCCAGGGTGTCGTCGATCCTGGGTAATGGACAATCATCCTTCTTAATGGCGTCGTTCAGTTTTCTATAATTGACGCAGAAGCATGTGGTGCCAGCTTTCTTTGTCACCAGGACCACTGGGTTGGCCCAGCTACTCTGACACGGCTCGATTACTCCACGATCCAGCATTTTCTGCACCTCTTCCTGCTCAATCTCTTGCTTGGCTATAGGTAGGTGTCGAGGTGGCAGTCGAATGGGTCTCTGGTCTCCAGTGTCAATGGTGTGTTTGACTAGACCAGTCCTCCCCATATCCATAGGACCACTGCTGAATACGTCCTGAAACTCGTAGATTTCAGCAGCCAACTCCTCTTGCTGGTGAAGGGTCAAATCTTCAGACACCCCCTCCATTAATGGCTGCAAGTACTCGGGTAGATCAACAGGATCCATGCGTATGTCAACCCTGGCAGGTCAGAAAGCAGCTCGTCCCTGGAGTGTAGTGGCAGGACAGTATTTAACACGTCCATCTCGCAGCCAGCCTTTATCTTCGAAGTCTTCGCTGTCATCATCATCACAGGGTATCGCAGGCAACAGGCCCTCTACTCTGCCACATTTGGTAATAGCATGGACCTCACCAATATGAGTGCCTCTGTACAAGGTGCGTGGCTCATCAGTGAGGTTTATTACTGGGATCACTGTCTTGGTTTGGTCAGGTGTCTTTAATGCAGATCCTATCACTAGCCCATCCTCTGTGTAGCACCATTGGTTGGAACAGGGCTGGGCTACAGCAGCACTTTGTTGCAGCCAGCTGGAGGCACTAGTTGGTTTACAAGGCACTATCACCTCATTTCTGGCAGGCAATTCTACTCGGCGGGTTGTCTTCAAACCAGCTTTCATGATCTGCACAGGCTCCAGCACACAGCGGACTTGGCGGTCTCTGACCTGGAATTGCTGTCTGCGCATCGACAATTCACAATCGTGTTGGCAGAAAAAGTCAGAACCTAGGATACAGTTTGGATTCTCTCAGTTAGCACTGATGACAATCTCGTGTTCATAGGAGCCTCCAGCTATCCCTATCTGAATGGTTGCAGTTCCTAGCATAGGGGCTGTGCCACTTCCAATCACCTCGAGACGTAAGTCTTCGTCCTGTCACACTTTCAGTGGTTGGGCAGCCTGTAGGGTCTCGTATAACAGCCGCCATATCATGGTGCAGGTGGCACCAGTATCTAGGAGTGCCATGGTGGCTACTTAGTTAATGGTTACAGGGATCAGCCAACTCCAGTGGTGGCCCTTTACTAAGGGTATTGAAGTCATCTGCGAGTCGCACTGTGCCTCAGAGGCTCGGATATTAGCCTGGGGACGAGTCTGGCTGGTCTCTGTCGTCACGGCAGTCGACTCAGGGCTCTCCTTTTCCTTATTTACATCCTCCTTATTTACATCCTCCTTATTTACATCCTCTTTAGTCTCTGTTGAGCCCCACTCGGGCGATGAATGCCTCAGTGGGGGGGTCGTGTCTTGGGCCTTCGACACGACCCAGGCTTAGTTTAAAGCCTTCTCTGGCGCTGGGCTGTCACTATTCTTGGGCCTTTCCTGCAATGCCTCTCGCTTTTTATAGGCAATCCGTTAGGTTCCACCACATAAAAGTCACTGCTAGGACAGTCACGCATGAAATGACTGAAACCCTTGCATTTATGGCACTCGGGCAGCTAATCTCTGCTGCGAGACCTGGTCCTCTCTGTTGAGGGTGAACGGTCCCTTGCATTCTCCTTAGGTTTTTCCCGTTTTGTTTCAGCAGAGGTGTCCTTACGCGACGGTGGCATCACAGCCCTCTCTGCACTGCGTACTCTCTGTGGCCCTGACATAGGGGGTCGACGTTTTGTGTCCCTGCTCTGCCGTAGTTCTGGTCCTAACTTGGCTAAGATCTGGTCTGCTATATGGGTTTCCTCTGACACATAACCATCACTCTCCTCAGCAAACCTCGTCTGCGTAGGGCTCCTTCGTGTGTGACCTCTTCCCATTTCCTCGCCTTCAACAGCCTCCAAAGAGCGGGCAATCTGCATCAGATCCTCGATTCGTTGAACATCTGAGGTTGCCACTTGTATGCGCAGCTCATGGTTGTCTAGGCCTGTTAGGAACTGATCTGCGACCATCTCTTCCCTGGCTAGTGGGTCAAGAAGAGGCCAGGCCATCTCCGCCAATTTCTGTAACACGTCAACGTAAGTATGTATATCTTCACAGCATTGTCTCTTTCGGGCCCTGAACTGTGCCTTGTATGCAGCTGTCAAGTCACGGGGTTGGAATCGTTGTGTCAGCAAATCTTTCAACTCTTGCCAATTTCGTGGAGGCAGGGGTGTGGGGTGGATGTAGGCCAATGCCACTCCCCGAAGATGGGTTCTGGCCTGCCTACAGGTCTCCAGCTGGTCCCACGCATGGAAGGCTGCAAACTCCTCAACTTTATACATGAAGTCATCGATCCTCTCCCCATTCTCACCCTTGAAGGTGTCTAGTTTCGTTAGGCGATGTTGAACTGGTGCTCTTGTATGATTTGGAGTCCTGGGCACAGGCGCAGCCCTATAATAGTCGTAATAGACTGGTGCCTCCCAGTGCAGGAGTAACGGCGCAGCTGGTTGTGGCTGAGCCTGCGCTGGGGCTGGCTGTCCAATACCTAAGTCCAATGGTCTTCGCCCTATTTCAGGAGCTCCCCACAGTTCCACGTTGCATAGGTCGACCCAACACCCTGACTTTATCTCCCACCTCAGCCATGGGTGGCATAGGTGGTTGCCTATCTGCTATTCCCAACTGCTGGTGTCCTGACACAGGTCGGCGGTGCAGGATGATGAACATGGCCTGGTTCTGCATTGACTGCTTCTGCCTCTTCCCATCATAACCTCTCCCTGTACGCCAACGGTCGTTCTCCCCTCAATGCCACCTCAGGTGTCCAGCGGGATTGGGTGACGTCGCGTTCCGTAACACAGATCACCCTCCACAGGCGCAGGGTCCACTGACGCAGGTACAGCATTTGGTGCAGGCACGTTTCTGGGTGCAGCCATTCTGTTTCCCCACACGGTCTCTAAACACTGTCTGTTTAACTGAGACTGTGTGTACCAGGGGTCCCTATCAGCGTAATAATCGATCTCAGGTTCCCCCTAGTCTTCTGTATGACTCCGTGTGGTGCTACATGGGATATCGCTTGTGCTGGCATGGTTAGCTGGCCGGCAACCTCTGTATGGCCTTGACTCACTGTGTTGGCGTAGTCTGGATGGATCCGCCACTCTCCCATCACAGCATTCAGTCTCCTCCGCTGAAATGGCACGTGGTGGAATCAATTGTCAGATCCCTCCTACGGCTCCTCCCACTGTTCGTTCCCATCCAGTCTTCAGAGGATCAGGTCGATCCCCCTGAGAGTAAAGGTCTTCAGGTTCCATTCCAGACTCGTCATCTGTGGCTAGCCAGGGGAGTCTTGACCGTGATGTGGGTCCCATCTGTGTAGATCTGGTACTTGTTCCCGTCTGGGAGGTCTGCATTCCGCTAACTGCACTAGCTGTCGGATCGGTGGAGGTTGCGCGATCTCCACACTTTCCTGTCAATCCGGCCTCCAAAACTGGTGCCATAGTCGCAGTATGTCGCACAGGTGCTGCAGCATTTGGTGTAGACGTGACAGGGCCGTCACTTCCCGTCTGTCCTCTTGTTGCTACCATCTTGAGTTTGTCTAAATCGAGTTTTACAAGTTATCTTCATGTCACGATCAAAACGGCGGCACAGGTTGCACCACAGGAACAATGCAGGTTGCGCTGATTCCTCATCTGATCATTCACCTCCACTATCTACTGTCTTAGTCGATTTGGTGCAGGTTGCACCACAGGGCCAACACAGGTTGCGCTGGCACCTTCGTTGTTTACTTTGTCTGCTACTCACTGTCTCTGGAATGTTCTGCTTCCCAGGTTTCACCTCTGAGTACTGCTTCTCATGGTCTTGCATCAAAGAATCCCGGACGAGCCCCCAGAAACGCTTGGGTGGCATTCGTCTCAGTTCGCCCGGGTCGTCGTCATCCTTGTCCGACGTTCGTCTCTCTTCGTGGCACAGGCAAGGCTCTTTGGTCTAGGGGGTTTATGGCTCATGCCCGCCCCGTGCCAAAGTCCTTCCTGGTTCTTTCCTTCAATGCCCCTCAGCGAGAATCGCGGCTCCTTCTCTGCAACGCCCCACAGGAATCCCTACTGTGAGAGCCTTACAGCGGTGGTTCAGTCTCCCTGCTAGTCAGTCCCTCGAGGTGCCTCTCTCTCTCTCTCTCTCTCTCTCTCTCTCTCTCTCTCTCTTTAGTCTGTCAGTGTGTGCTCTCTCTCTTTGTCTCTCTCTCTCTCTCTCTCTCTCTCTCTCTCTCACTCTCTCTCTCTCTC
>JAAUYG010015433.1_pt1 | contig 18306 bp, 17 predicted proteins | sample 7278091 | NCBI WGS metagenome assembly JAAUYG01 (sample SAMN14350201, study PRJNA611818) | marine sediment metagenome | isolation source: surface marine sediment (0.6m) | place: French Polynesia: Moorea | collected 2018-08
ACGTGATGGATGGTTACGGCGCTCGGCCTCTACGCTGACTAAGCGTACTTGTTTGATTTGCGACAGAGTGTGACAGCCAGACGGACCTCATCCTCATTTATTGGTCCTGCAAAATGTTATTTTCTGTGGCATTTTGCGTAAGTTAGAGAGGCCGCTCTTCTCAAGTAGACAGCTTCATCCCCAGGGACGCTGGGGTCCTACGACATGGGCTGGATAAATACTGACTAGAATTGCATGAGGAAGATCCACCAGACAAAGCACCAGCCAAATTGCATTGTTAGGGGCGATTATGTAAATGGTCCAAGAAGCCATAGCTGCTTCAGTGTCTGGTGCCTGCTTTTGGACGTGCAATTTTTGGTGGGCAATTATCTGAGACATTAAATCTCATAAATTGTGGCTGGTACTGAAGCAGCATTTGGAAATTGCTATCAAGTTCTCTTCTGGAGGAATCACATTGTTTACTTTCCGCAGGAGCGGTTCCAGCCAGACCAGCGTACGTCGGGAGCACCAGGCTTCCTGGGATTAGTTCAGGTTGGACAGCAGACTTCATGGGATTCCCTTCAGTTATGATCTCACCCCTTCCCCAACCATTCGCCAGGTTGCCACTATAGCAGTGATGAAAAATTTCTTTGTCGCAGGAAAAATCTGGACTCATCAGAAATTGTAGCAAAACAGGCAAGGAAAGAAACGCTTTGCAGCCAGGAAATCACGCCGGTGTGGAAGATTGCGTTGATGAGACCTGAACTGAGGTCCTCCCAGCAGCGGAAGCAATCGCTACTGACAGCTGGAGTTGGAAATGTTTTGCGGAATTCTTTCTGCAGGAGAAGGTTTCCTTGCAGCGAGAGGTTCCAGCAGAGTTCCAGGAACCTCAGATTATCTCGGTCCCAGTGAAGCGTTTCCCCAATCATCTCGTATTATTTTAGATGTTCTTTTGTCGTATCAGCTGCATTACCAGGCAAAGTTAACCATTGCCATTCCACCAAAAGAAACTCTCTCTGCTCTACAGTACCGTGTTGGATTCCCTGTGTCTTTTGCACGGATAAATGAGAAATCCAGGATGTTTTGACAACTCACTGGACAGGGAGGTTTGAATGTGGGGTGATGTTGCGGCTGCAGAGCAGATTGTTTTGCGATTGCGCCGTTGGCGTCCTGACTCCAGAGAATAAATTTAAAATTTTCATTTCAACCGTCAAATTGCCTCTGCCACCGCACTTCACACCACTATGCGTAAACATTCCGGACAGAACTTGCAGAAGTCACTTGGTAACACATCACCAACTCGATGAATATTCCTGATCGGGAGACAGTGATTTGCATTTGATGGTGTCGCTGGGTGAATTTCATGAATTGAAATCAGAAAGACACTTCCCAATCAGCGCGCCCTTCAACGGGATCACCATGACATAAAGGTCCACAAAAGTTGGCAAATATTTTTACCGTTAGATTGCCTGCAAGATTGAGTTGTCTTGCTAAGTCACATCCCTTCGTAACTGCCAAAGAAAACTACACCTGGCCTGATCTGAAGCCTAAGCAGGCTTTCCAGATAGATGAGTTGTGACTGAACCGCATGCGTCCTTCCCCTGGGAGAGGCTGTTCAGTGAACTGAGTGGGAAACACTGACTTTTGAATACGGCCTCGTAATCATACAGTCATAACTTTCGCGTGGTGAAAATTACTGCCTCCAGCTTCGATGTCAGCCAAGCCAGTGTTGCGTTCTCAGATTGCATCCTTCATGCTCCATGCCATGTCCCCTGTATGACACCCCGCAAACATGTCTGTTTCAGAAAGCTCAGCTTTTGTTGTGATCTCTGTTTTGAAAGCAGCAGATAGATTTGCTGTTCTCATTTGTCGTGTTTCTTCGGAGAAGGGACATTGCATACCCAGGTGACAAAACAGGTGTTAATTTTGATATCGCTGGCAGTGTTGTTCCTTAGAAATTCCAGGGCAGAACTCGAATTGTGAGAGGAAATTCTGTCGTGAGCATCTCCAATGAGCAACTTGAAAATTTCACAGAAGGAATTGAGACGACAAGGCAAGTCCTTTTGAAGTCAACTCTTGTCGGAAATTTGAACTCGCAGTTGGAATAATGATCCGATTCGAGGATAGAAGGACGTTGTAGATTGGACTGCAGTTGTATCAATGGTAACACAAGAAGCTCTCTCCTTTTATCTTGACACGCAATTAAGTTTTATTGACGCATTGGATTTTGTGTAACATTCAACGTCAGTTTGAGTTTTGGTTGTTGGAATTGTGTTTTATTCTGCTCAAGCAATTTTTAGGCCGAGCGCGACGAAGTCTTCGTCGGGACGGTCTTATGGAGGGAGTCACCTCTGCGTCGTCGTCGTCGTCGTGCAGGACCCCCTCCCCCCCCCACACACCGCTGACCCCCCACATGACTAACCCCCTCCAGGGCTGACCGCCCTGGTCCAGCATTACCTTTTCACGTGACAGTATCACGTGATTACGTGACGGTAGGGGCGCTCAGCCTTTACGCTGAGTCAGCACATACTTGTTACTTGGCTGCCTTTGAAAAAGGCGCGAAGTAGTGTTGGAGTAGACTCTCACGCCCTCTTCTTGAGTTGTCACCCCCCCCCCCCCAGTGCACCGAGATGGTGGGAGCTAATTGCGTTTGCCCTTTGGCCAAACCTCCAGTTCTAGTTGCTTCACTTGTGCGAGAAAATTACTATCACGAAACCATTTGCTAAAAACTATCGACCGTCTTTTGTGACGCAACTTTGGAGATCCCCAGCACACCATGCTAACCGTTTCCAAGCGTTAACGGTAATGGCTTTCTGTTTCTGAAATTGCTCTTCTCTAATTGATTTTGCCTATCTGTAGCGACCTTTGACTGGCTCAACATCGATCAAGAGAACAGTTCTTGTTGTGGAGCCCAGTTTGCAGTGCATTTTGCGCAGTTTATCACGACGAGTACGAATTGACGGACAGAACTGTGAAACACGATTTTATTTGAGAGGTACAATTTGGTTGGGATATTTTGTCACCAGTAAGTATACAGAGACTTTTGTACTGAGGTTCCACTGGGCAGGAGGTATGGCTACAGCGAAACATTCTGGTCTGTGAATTTGAGCAGGAGAACTGAGAGCATGTGAGAAGTGCACCTCTCTTGACTGGGACAGAACAGATGTTGCCGTGCTTTGAGTGCCACGAACGCCTTGGACGCTCATAGCATTTTACCATTCGTTGTCCTTGATGCTTTCTGCTGCAAACATTGAGAGTGAAAATTCCTTTGGTGAAACATCACACATTGTTTATTGCCAGACATGAATTCAGCCAACTAAATTCAACCAAATAATCTTCCCCATCATGCAGATTCAGTGTTTGTGGAATGCTCTGAATTTGGGTTCCTGATCAAATGAGGTGATAGCAGAAATTTAATGATGTCGCGTTATCGGGAATCGTGCCTGGTGTGGGCTTGGTTTTCTTTTGGCCATAGATAAAGATGTTGTTAACGGATTGTTTTGTTGTGATTGTGCACACCTAAAAGATGCATACTTGTCACACACCTGTTTTTGGAATCAGAGATTCACCATGGTCTCGGGACACTGCTTCAGTTGGTTGTGGGCAGAGCGAAGAAAGCCTGTTGGTCCAACCCGGAGTAGAGTAGAGTAGAGTAGAACCTGGCCCCTGGCGCTGCTTGGTCAAGGGCAAGGTGAAGAATATGCTGTTCAACTTTCTTTCATTTTGCCGTGCGTTTTGTGTTTTCAGTGCCTGAGTTGACGGACATCCAGGATGCGTACGTTATTGCGGTGGAGGACCAGGCACGCCGTCGCCTTGAACAGCTGTCCGCACTGCACAAGGTCCAGCCCGTCGACATAAGCCAGGTACAACTTCTTTTCCCGACCGGGAATGAGGGAGGTGAGGGGTTGTGAAAAGGACCCAATTGGAGTGGGGGGGGGGGTCAGCTTTGTGTCTGGCTGACTAAGGCACTGATTTTGCAGGTGCAGCAGACGGTAGATAACGGACTTGGCTCTGCGCGCGGGACACTCGCGAACGGAGACATCGCACCAAACTCCATCTACGTCGCGACCAGTGATACCTACCTGCAGCAACCACGCGACAGTGACTCACAGCAGCAAGGCGACGACAACACAGTAACCGGGGACAATGTGCAACAGCAAGAACTTGATACGAGTGAAAGCACCAGCAACGACAAAAACGCAAACCCTTCTGCGGTGCAGCAGGAGAGAGTAGCTGCCAGTGCAGACTCCAGCTCTGTTGAATTGCAGGAGGAAAACTGCAACGAAGAGCAGCTTCGTGTTTCAGGTAATCTCCCTGCAGGGGAATTAGGTGACGTTGACATAACCAGTGATAACGAAGATGTTGAAACAGGAGATACCGACAAAGCCGCAGGAACAAGTGAAGCGGTAGAAGAGGAGGAATCCGACTCTGAGGAAAACATAACGAGAAGTGAAGAGGACAGTGACAGTGATAGTGAAGAGGAGGAGGGAAACACTGCTATGGAAACGAGCACAGCAGTTATGAATGGATACATGAACAGTCACGGCAGTCACATGATCCCCGAACCCCTAGACCCCAGGTACCACATGGGAGTGCACACTCCCAATGGCTTCAAGGAAGTGAAGGGAGGCGGTTACAGTAACCCCAACATGGAAATCAGCCCGCATCGAAGCCGGGAGAATTTGTACGAGGATGTGGGAGGACAGAACGCGTATGAGAACGAGGGGTCACAGAACATCTACGAAAACGAGGGGTCACCGTCCAGTGGTGACGGCCCACACCGGGAGATGGCGATAGACGTGCCGGTGGGGTTCGTTGGCGCGAAGAAGGAGCGGCCGCAGTTCCCGGCGAGTTCGATGTCGCGCCCGTCTCCGCGCAGCAGCACGCACAGCTCTCCGGTGAAGGCGTACGGTGGCGGGGACCACAGCCGCTCCACCGCCATCACCCCCGGCACGGGTCCTGCCGTCACGCCTTACACACAGCCGCCCAAGATGACAAAGCAGGAAGAGCTGCAGCACATGGAACGCATCAAGAAATACCAGGAGGACTTGCGCAAGCGACGCGAAGAGGAAAACCGCATAGCAGCGGAGAATGAATTCCTGCGCACATCACTGCGCGGCTCAAAGAAGCTGCAGAGTCTGGAGGAGCTGGGCCCACCGACCACTGCGCCGCCCAGTGGGATCGTGAACCCCAACTTCGTGGAGGAGGAGGCGGGAGGCGCCGTGGTGCTGAACGGTGCAGACACGCCGTCCTCGCAGGGTGCGTCGCGAGCTGCGACCCTGCCCATCCGCTACCCAGATTACACTGCCAGACCGCCGCCCAGTAAGTACCAAAGTCTTTTCTATCTGTCAACGCGTTCCCGAAAATATCGAAAGGCAACTTGAGAGTTCTTTGGAGAAAGCATTTCCGTTCAGAAAATCTGCCTAAGTGAGAATGAAAAATCCAGATTTTGGCGCGCTATTCGTCCTGCCGAACCAGCATAGCTTGTTGTGTTCTTATCTACAGCGTTCTTTTACAAAGTGTCTCGTGTAAGTTGGAAGTTAACGCTGCATTGTGGTGTCTGGCTGAAGGTTGTAACATGTATTATTGATGTGGTTTCATCAGCTAGTCTCTTATTGTGTGTTGGGGTGTGATTGATTTGTTGTACATTGATCTGCTGATCGATAATGGAACTAAATCAGTGAGTGTTACACGGGATGTATTCCACAGGCTGACCTCTATCATAAAATCAGCCGTCTGACAGTGTCCTGTCTGCAACTGACCATCAATGAGAACCCAGTCTACTAATGGGAGGTTGATTGCTCGTCACCCTCTGTGGCGCTGTTTTTAGGCCGAGCGCGACGAAGTCGGGACGGCCTTGTGGAGTTGATGTACGTGTCGTGGGACCCACCCCCACCCAGCCCCAAGACCCCCCCACCCCGACCTGACATTGTCACGTGATGGTGCCTTTGCGCTGAGTCAGCGTATACTTATTGCTCCATGAGTCAAGGATAACGCCCATCTGACGATGGCACCACGGGCATTGTGCATTGTCGCATCAGCAACGCAGGACACGAGTATGGTGCCCACTCAGGCTTCGTCTTGAGCGGCCGGCACTGAATGTTGTGGTGTGTAGTGGGGATTGTGAGAGGATAGCCAAATGGACAGTCTCAGTCACTGTGGTGCGTAGTTTGGGTGTCAGAATTACTTTGTCTTGGGACGCAAACTATCAGCATCGCATCACAAGAAATGTTTTGCTTTCAAGTTCCAATCAATCCAAGCTGCTTATCTAAGTGCTCAGTTGCTCTCACTTCCAAGAGTGCAAAACTGACATGTTGCAGAAATGAGTCAAAGGCTGCCTGCCTTGAAGTCCTGCCTTGAAAATTAGAAAATGCAAAGCCACAGTATTTGTTCCTGTGTTGAACGGAAGTACCAGCAGTGGCTTTGAGTGGAGTGTTCACAGTTGACGCACAAAAGATTCTGATCTCTCTGCTCTCTTTTCTTTCTCTCTACTCAAGTTTCATGGCTCATGTTGCCAACACATCCACATCTTCGGAATGAGCACAGTAGAGGCGAAATTTGACTGTTCTGTACACATTTTGAAGTGGAGAATTTCCAGAGCTGTTTGTTCCAGTTTCGTGCAAATCGTATCGTGTTTCTCTAATTTTATTTGTCGTCACAATCTCGAGAGTGCTTCACTGGCGACTAAAAAGTGTTGCAGTTGACTTTGCAACAGAGTCTGGATTTGGACGCGGATTGTAGCGCGAATTGGGAATCTGTTCAGATCTGGTTGTTGGAATGAAATGTGTTTCTTTCCGGGGGCTGGAATCCTTTCCTTTGGGTTTGGAAAATGGGAATCGAGAAAGACTTGTTGACAGTTGAGTTGTCAGAAAAAGTAGTAGCCACTCTTTGTGGTGTGATGATGATCTGTGCTCGACCACCGGCCACAAGACCCGCAAAGTGCGCTGATCTGTCTTGGAGTCATTAGTGTCCTTTTCCCCAGAAAAAATAACCCAGCTGGAAGAAGGATTTTCTTGAGTTTTATTTGTGGGGACACATCCGTGGGCTATGGAGTGGAAGATAGCACAAATTAGAATGAAAGGCCTCTGGAAAAGTTTGACCCTGATCCATTTGGCTCGCGTCAGAGGATCGATAATTGAATTGTTCTTGGCAGTAACAGACCATTTTACATGGAAAAGACTGGTTCGTCGTGAAAAGAAGTAAGGTTTATTGTTTTGGGCCTGTCTCACGGATGGTTAAGAAGCGCTTGTTCCTTTGGATAGCAGCGAAAGCTGTTTCATGAACACCTACTAAAGAAGCCACTTTTAGGGCTGAAATGAACTCTTTTTGTTGTCGGGTGTTGTTTCTTGTTTTACCCCTCAGCTGTGTTTCACAACATGAAAAACGTGAAACTTCTGGAGGCAGACTCTCTTGTCTTCCATCATCCTTTTTTGAGACCATCAAATAGACGTAAACGTCCAAGTGCTTTCTGCCTACCACTCACTGGCCGAAAACCGCTTGAACGATACGGCCCGACACAATGAAGAGCGTGTTCAGCAGTATTTGTGCAGACACGAGAACCACAGCTTCAGCTCTCCCCGGAACAACGACGCTGAAAACCAGTTACTTCACACCATTTTCTTTCACGCGTGCGGCTGACCAGCCAGAAGACCGTAATGCTTTTATCACTGGCAACCCTCATCACAAATCTCATTTGTCTGTGTGTGGGGAAGACCAGGGCTTCTCGCTTCGTACCAAACTTCTGTTTGCACGGCAACTGGGCGCAGTTGGTGCGGCGCCAAACGTGGCGTGTTAAGAAGAAAGTTTTCTTTTTTTTTCTTATTTTTTGCGCCAGTGCGTGTTGCTGCGCTCACTCGTACGAAACTCGCGCACCCTGTCTGAGATCTGAGATTGAACTCTGGCACAAACTCAAAGAGGTCGAGTTTCGTTCTTGATTCCAGGCGCAACAATGGGATGAATCACATGGGTGTGAAAATTCGAATCTGCAAAGTCTGTGTTGCAAGACGTCTCAGAAAGGGACGAGCACAGAAAGGAGCAAGTGGATAAAGCGAGTTCACGCACCAGCACAGAAACACACCTGCCATTGCTTGACAAGAGAGTGAAAAACAGAAAAAAACTTTGACTCTGTACATGTTGAACCTGAGCACAGGAACAGCTTTCTTTGCCATCTATTTTTGTTGTCCCAGGGGATTGTTTCATCTGAATAAGCCAGAACAATGTTGGTGAGCAAAAGTGGGAACCCTGATCCCCTCCCGCTTGAGCTGTTCAATACTTGTGACCCGACCCTTGAGATCCAATTTGTGCAGTGATCAGTCCCGCACGCCATTGCTGGCAGCTTTAGTTGTCTCAAAATAAGAGAAAAACTTCTTGACATGCGCAAACTGAGCTGAGGAAAGAAAAAGCGACTGGCTCATCTTTTCTGAGCAAAGACAAAACTTTAGGGTGGAAAAGAAAGTTGGCGTGGTGTTTTCAAGACAAAATCCTCACGGCAGAGTACCTTGAACCAAAGAACGCAGTGCTAAACACCAGTGGAACGAGCGCTCAAGAACCCCACTTGACGGGATTGTGTTTCATCTTGCCAAGTGCAATGCTGCGACGAAGTGCAAAACTGATCCCGGATTGATCTTCATCAACAGATTTTTTGACGCACTGGAAGAAATCTTATCCAATCAGAACAAAAGTCTCGAGTCGGTTGTCGCAGCCACGAAATTTGTGGAAGATTCAGTTTGCATTGATTCTGTTGTGTTCTGTTCAGTGTACCAGACAAAGGGTCCCGCTGTCTGTGCATCAAAGTTTTAGTTGCATCAAGTTTGAAAGGTAATGTTCACTGAAACAAAAAACAAGCTATGTGATATGATGTAAAAAATGTCGTGTCGTCATGGTGATTCGAGCCTTAGAGCCAAAAGCACTTTTTCTGGTGACGTGCCTTTTCATGGCGTTCACATGATGGAAGCAAAACAAAGGAAGGAATGTGGGAAACGATGCCTGCTGCTTCTGGGATGTCTGGAACGACGTTCACAACTGTAGTGCCCCAGCTGTGACCCACTTTTTCCTCCAAGACTGAACCATGGCATGGATAGATTCCTGCACCAGCGAAACCAAAAAATAGCTTGAACAAGTTCCCAACTTTCCGTGCTATTCCGCGCCGAAGATCAATGACCAGGAAGAAGACAAAAACAACAATGTGCGGGAAAAGGGGATCTGACCCCAGAATGAAGATCTCCTTGTCTGATTCACAGGTCAGACAGCTAAAATTGTTGGAAACAACCACGACAATCAATGAACCAAGCAAAGGAAACCCAATCGTAAAAAAGAAACAAGTGATAGGTCGGCACAAAGGCTGGTGCCAAAAAAAAGGTCTCATATTCTCCTCGCGCAAGATGTTCTCATCTCCAACCTGAAACTCTTGTCAAATGGCATTTTCCACATTTTATGTCAACGCAGTCATATTGACATTTGTTCCTGGAGAGTCGCGGTCTCTGCCTGGGGAGAATTTTGATCAGCGTATATCTGTGGGCGTCACGTAACAGGGCCACGGTGTACTGTTTTATCCGGATACAGAAAGAATCCCACCGTCACAGCAACGCACAATTGTGTGAAGGTGAGAGGGGCCCCAAATGGGGATCCAGTTTGTTTTCGACTCAGCTGCAGAAGATTCAGTGGCTGAATTCTGAGTTTCTCAGATTATACGTTTGCTTCAGCTTACGTGAGAGCAAAACGTGAACAGAACAGTTTTTGACGTTTGAGTGCCTTCTTCTGTTCGGATTCTGGGTCGCCTGTGATCATTTCCTTGTGCAAGAGTGAAACGACTGCAGTGCGCTATGCCCATAAGAAATAGCACATCGTGTTCCTCTTGTTGAAAACTTTCACAATGTTTTTATTTTGAAGGACCTGCAACATTTGGCAGAAGGAAAGTGCAATTAACGTTGGGAAATGTGTCCGTCAGGACGAGACAGAAGTCGACAATGGATGATCAAAACTTGGAACAAGAATTTTTTTTCGTGTGGGTCGTTTTGCAACCTTCACCATTGATGATTGGATAATCTGGTCAATGTTTATTGCGGTTGTGTGAATGTTTCTTCGTTCAACCCAGTTGGCACTGAGCCTACCAGAGTGCCGTGTTTTCGTGAGCTGCCAGTCTCAGGTGCAACTGGCTCCTGGAATGCCTGTAGCTCCTCAAACTTGTGTTCTCGACTGGCTGTAACATGTGTAACAGATTCAGCTGCACCTTGTAGTATTTTTCCTCGAAAAGTGCGATGTGTTGATGTGGTGGCCTTCAGCGGCAATGCTCTGGATAGATGAAAAAGTGCACTGGTGTCTCAGATGAGATGACAGACACTGTTCCACACGCAAACATTGTGATGTTTTCGACACAATCCGTATGAAATGATCCCCCCTCAACGAACACACACCCGACTTGCACTCAGCGAAAAAGTTCAATTTTATTGGCGCGGATTTGTTGGGCTTGGATAACGCGAGAAATGGCTGAATTCTTCTGGGCGTTGTTTTCACGCGTTATGCTTGAAAAAAATGATGGCATGCTGGTGCAAGTTGAATGATACGAGTGAAAGAAAAAGCTCTCCGACACGACAAATTCTTGTTGTTTTGTTTTTCGGCATTTTGGAGCAGCACTCGACATGAGTGCCTGAGAGTTACAAGACGACAGATTTTGCTTACAAATGTGAAGTGGCACCCTGTGAAGCTGTCAAGTGTTGTGAATTTTCTTGCCAGAGTCGTCTGTTCGAATTCAGTTCAGTTGGACCCCCAACACATTGTTGCAGCAAGGTGCGAAAACAAGGAATTTCTTTTCTGAGCATTCTTTGTGTGAGCCACCTCCCATGATGCGACTGCCGTACATCCGCAAAGTAACTTTGATAGGCCAAAGCTTCCGCATCAGACGTGACATCGATTGAGACATCGTCACTCACTACACAGAAAAATGGTTTTGCTGTTGCACCCTGGGTTGTTTCTGAGGACTGGTGAAGAGGGCTTTTGGTTCCTGTGACTCCAATCGGGCTTCTCAATTTGGTCAAATTACGCACAGATTGCACACCCCTTTCATGGCCCTCGGGTGGATAGGGGAGACATCAGTTTCGCAGTTGTTTCACAGTGTGGTACATGTACCGTAGGAGGGGGACATTTTGTGCTGTTGTCGGAGAAGGAACCTTGGTGATTATGACCCGCAACAATCGAGGAAATAAATTTTTCTTTCACAAATTGTTAAATATCCGTTGTGACGGAAATGCTGGCAGTAAGTTCACGTTCGTTTTGTTTGTCGTACATTCTTGTAACGTTTACACACATCTGAGGGAGCAGCGCGCAATGGTGGTTGGATGATTAGTTACGGGTCCAAAATCCTGACGGGATTGTGCGCAATCACTGAAACGCAAGACATACGGGCGCAGATTGAGTGATTTTCAAAATAAGACAAATTACAGTGACTAAAAATGTCTCTTCTATTTGTGCTTTTAGGTATAGAAGATTTGTTCGGATCCCTGGGACACATACAGAGTCGATTACGAACGATAGAAGATCAGCAAGACGTCGCCTTCCTCAACAAGCTCTTCCAAAATTCGCGCTTCCAACATGCCCTCAACATACACAACAAGGTCAGGCGTCATATTCCATCTTGCCCAAAACGTCCACAGAGCCAGCTTACTGAAATGATGGTTTGCGAGGTGCGCACGTGTCTTTTTTTTTGTGCTCGGGGAAAAAAAACTAATGTGCCTCCGCAGCCACTCGCATAGCATGGGAATTGCAATGCAGTCCCAGTTTTTAGGCCGAGCGCGACTTTATGTCGAATCGGCCTTATGGAGTCACGTCTGCGTCATCATTGTCGTGGAGGACCCCCTCTCCCCAGCTGGCTGACCCCCCCCCTGGCTGGCTACCCCCCCCCCAAAGTTACACATGACAATGTGGGCAGCCTTATGGAGTCATGTCTGAGATGGTATGGAGACCCCCCCCCCCAGCTGGCTGACCCCCCCATGTGACGTATGGTTGGGGCGCTCGGCCTCTACGCTGACTAAGCGTACTTGTCTTCACATTACTTTTGCAACCTGACTCTCCATTCTTTGCTTTGCACACGAAGCAGGCGCAGTTTCTTATGTCGTGACAGTCTGTGTTGTGTTGTAGGTGATAGAGGTAATGACGAGGCAGCCGCTGCTGCTGCCGGTGTGTGATAACTCGCAGGATGTGTGCAAAGAGGTGCTCAGCAACATCGTCAACTCCTCCTCCGCCAACCCGCACATAGACGAACTCAGGAGACTCATACAGAAGCCACAGTTCAAGGTAAGCATTTTGAGGCCGGCTGCTTTGCCCCATAGTTACTGCGATGTGTGCCCACCCCCACCACACTGCCTACCAGGGACCCCCTCCCCTGCTGCACTGCTGCCTCTTTGTTACGAGCAAGCGCCATTGTTTGCCCAGCCCTGAAGAGGTCATCAACAAAAACAAAAACAAAAACAAGGAACGCCCCCCCCCCGAAAAATCTCTGCATGAAAAAGTACGGTAAGCCCTTCTGCCCACCCCCATTTTTTTTCTTTGACCACGAATCAGGAAATCGGAAGAAACTCGAATGCGAAGATAATTTGGCTCACTCAGTTTCAAGGCAACAAAATTTCCTTTCTGTGGTTTGTGTGACATTACCAATGAAAGAATCCTCAGAGTCGAGAAACTTTTGTTGCCGTGATGATATGCACTCGGGTGCTGTGCTTTTGTAGAACTTGTTGTTGGCGCACGACAAGATCGCGACGCAGAAGTCGGCGGACCCGGTGAGCACGTCGAACGAGGACGACGAGCGGGAATACCTGTACGAGCGCGCCTCGCAGTACGGCGAGGACAGCATCAAGATCGTGCGCCTCCAGAAAACTGCAGATCCACTGGTAAGCTGCTCGTGTGCTCCGATTGAAGCTTTCTTTAGGCTCGTGGAGGAGTGTTTCCAGATGGCAGACCTGGGTTTCAAGGGAGAAGGGAAATAGCAGGAAATCGAGTTCAGTTCATCCACTGTCAGGCCCATGACAAACCTTGCTTTCCTTGGCAAGTTGGAAAAATTGTGGAAAAACCACCATGAAGAAACATGAAACGGTCGTGATGAGGATTGTGTTGCGGCGCATTGCAGGGTGCTACGATACGGAATGACGGGGAGTGCGTGCTCATCGGGCGCATCGTCAAGGGCGGCGCGGCGGAGAAGAGCGGACTGCTGCACGAGGGCGACGAGATCCTCGAGATCAACGGCATCGACATCCGTGGCAAGTCCGTCAACGACGTCTGCGACCTCATGGTGAGCACCAACATCAACACCAAAAAGACTGGCGCGCTGAAAAAAAAAAAGAAACAAAAAAAAAAAGAAGAAAACACTGTTGTAAAGGAAAAACTGGCGCACCACTCAAACAAGCTCAGAACGAAGCTTACGCTGCTGAGTGTTGCACTGAAGCTTGAGTCTTGTGTTTTGCAGGCGAACATGACGGGGACGTTGACATTCCTGATCGTGCCGTGTGAGAAGCTCATCCCGGACACTGTGAACACCAACGAGTTGGTTGGTGCCGAGCTGGTCAGTACATTCACTGTCATTCCTCCTCCGCGTTTCTTTACGTGTTTTTAGTGGCTTCGTTCAACACATAAGATCTAGAACTCCGAATCTGCGAGAAAGAGCAAACGCTTCTGCAGAATGCCTGCTAAAAATGCTTCATCAACAAAACAGGAAAATGTCCCTCACGAGCTTGGAACCGAAATCCCGTTGTGTCATGGCAGAGACGCATTTGCGCGCATTCCATAAATTACGCATGTCGACAATGCGCAGAACACTTCCATGCAGGAAAAGAAAACGTGCGTGCACATCTCCTGAAACCGAAAGAGTGTCACGCTCATTGTGTGTTGGTCTTACAGGTTCATGTTCGCGCGCATTTCAACTACGACCCCGAGGAGGACATCTACATTCCGTGTCGGGAGTTGGGTATCTCCTTCCAGAAGGGCGACATTCTGCACGTGATCAACCAGGCGGACCCCAACTGGTGGCAGGCGTACCGCGAGGGCGAGGACGACCAGAGCCTCGCGGGGCTCGTGCCGTCCAAGACCTTCCAGCAGCAGTAAGTTCCGCTCCTAACAGTGCAAGCGACTGCGCAACAGCTGGATGTTGTCAAGTTGATCACCATTGAAGTGACCAAGTGTGGATGATTGCGCGATCTGACATGCTGGATGATTTGCCTTTCTGCAGGAGAGAAGCCATGCGACAGACAATCGTGAATGAGGCGAGTAAAGACGCAAACAGAAAGAAAACCAAGTGCCGCTGCACCAAGACGAACCACAAAAAGAAGAAAAAGAAGCTGTACAATGCAGGCGGTGAAGGTGAGGAGGATTCCTGTGTCAATAAGCTCCCTACCGTTGTGAGTCGACAAACATGTCACGTGGCAAAAGAATAAGATCTAACTCACAAAAGAGCCTGCCCTTCCAGCAGATTTTCAAGAAGCGGAAGGGGCAATTTTGTTGGGAATTTATCTTTTCTTTCGTTGCCGAGCCGGTGATGAAGTTTTGCTCTGTTTTGCCAGACATTGATGCGGAGGAGATCTTGACGTACGAGGAGGTGTCGCTGTACTACCCGCAGCCGAACCGCAAGAGACCCATCGTGCTGATCGGTCCGCCTAACGTCGGGCGCCACGAGATGCGCCAGCGCCTCATGGAGTCGGACACTGAGCGCTTCGCAGCCGCCATTCCCCGTGAGTACAGATTTCTCTTCCAGATGCGTGAATGATATTGCAGACAAGCTCAAAATTCTGCAAACTCTTGAAAACGACTTTGGCTTGGAGAAGGGAAACGCTCAGCTCACGGCGATGCACACACAGCAACTCCTTTACACGTGTTATTTTGTTGTCAAAGACACGAGTCGACCGAAGAAGGACGACGAGATGGACGGGCGCGATTACCACTTCGTGCCGCGGGTCGTGTTCGAGGCGGACATCGCGGCGCAGAAGTTCGTCGAGTACGGCGAGTTCGAGAAGAACCTGTACGGCACGAGTGTAGAGGCGATCCGCTCCGTCGTCAACTCCGGCAAAATTTGCATCCTCAACCTGCACCCACAGGTCAGTGCACTGCAGTGACGGGTCTCTCTCTGCCTTGAGAACCCCTTTTAGAGTCCTGCCAATTTCTCCCACAGAGTAACTCATGCGCGGAAGTGTTAAGCACACGCAGCTTGCAAAGATTGGCACGTAAAGGGGTTTTGTATGTTCAGAAGATCGCAAACAACAAAATCAACACTCCACTTGGAGAGAGACAGCGAAAACGCTTTGCGCCTGCGGCAGAGTTGAGATGATTTAATGGAAGTTGAATTGTCCCTCAGTGTATGCATTTCACCTGCGTGTTGTTGCACTTTCAGTCGTTGCGGATCCTGAAGATGTCGGACCTCAAGCCTTACATTGTGTTCGTCGCGCCGCCCAACCTCGAGAAACTCAAACATATCAGGGTCAAACAAGGTGCTAAGGTCACGGTCAGTATCAAGGTCATTTCAGGCTATGCTGTTGTACGAACGTGTGGCTAAATTTCTTTGTGAATGGCAAATTTGTCAGTGGGTGGAGATTCAGTTGTGCAAACATGAGGTTGGAATTTCTTCTCCCCAGGATGACAACGTCCAATTTATCTGCGCTTGGCTTTCTGCCCAAGTGACAACCATGAAAGTCGCCCGTTGGTTTTCTTTGCATAGACGACAGAAAAGACGAGACTGCAGCAAGTTTCCCACGTGTGGCGATTGCGCGCTGTTCACTGACATTCCGTCTGTTGTAGGATGATGAGTTGAAGGATATCATTGAGAAGGCCCGCGAGATGGAAGAGAACTACGGACATTACTTCGACGTCATCATCGTCAACTTTGACCTGGACAAGGCCTGCGAAGAACTCGTCTCCGAGATAGACCGGCTCGAGGTGGAGCCGCAGTGGGTGCCGGCGCACTGGGTCACGTAACGCACGCGTCACACGTCACACCGCATCACGTGGGACACACACGTAAATTGTCTGCAGAGGTGGTTAGATGCGCGCAGGTCACATATCGCCAAGTGCGCGCGACGCGCGTTGTTTTGTTTGGACCACGTTTGTGAGGTGGTCAAGTAATCACCTCAGAAGAAATCACGTCCATATCCAGGTTGCCCACTTTTCCTCACAGCTTTTGATTTAACACCTTATGTTTGGGTCGATCTTTTCAGTTAAGTATCGCACATCAACTGTTGAATTCTTCACTTGAACAGTACGTCCTGTGTGAATGAAGTCCTCTCGGTTCTTTGTTTTTTTTTTTTTTGCTTGCATGAAAAAATCAAAGTGAAAAAATTGCCTGGGAGGACTTCACTTCAATCCTTGTCATATCAACGTTTTCAACGTCAACTGAAGGGTTTTGTCTCACGAGTGAGAAGCCAGAGAATGGTCAGGAACCCTATCTGACGCACACGTCAGGGCTGTTGCGCATGGCCTCTGGATCACCCATTGAAGAGATTGTTGGGACTCAACTAGAGATTACAACTTTGCATGAAAAATTAAACCCATGTACAGTACAGATCTGCCTTTAGGTGCTGTGAGAATTTTAAACCTTGTAAATGACCACGTAAGTGTGTGTTCGCGTTTTGTAACCGAGAAAGTGCCACAGATTTTGTCATGTTCGGAAGTTTCTTGTTTTACGAACTTTGAACAGAAAGGCATTCATGTTGGCGTTTATTGTTTGTTCTTATCACTTGCGGTCCTTTGTGTCAAGCCGGAGAGTAAAACTGGAAACAAAAACGGTCTGCGTTTTGTGATTGACGTTGAAAGATTTCAATTCGCATTTGCCATTTCTCTGTGCATTGTCGGTGTTTTGCTTCATGCTGTTTACCAAACAGTGCAGATTTCTCTTTATTTCTGCGAAATACAGGAGAAAGATCCTTTGATACGTTTGGTTTAACTTGAAAAGTCGGTCGGAAAACTATACAGACCGAATGTACCGTCATGAACGGAACACATGGGAACAAAGGATGCGCAGTGAGAGAGAAGAAACAGCCTGCAAAACAAGAGTGCCTTTTGGGAAGCGACCGGTCATGAATGTGATTGCAAAGTTGTGTTCTTGTGGGAAGTTCTAAAGATTAATGAAAAAGGGTAAATTTCGAAACGGATTCGTGCAGTTCTGTTATGGGGGCGGGGAAACTAGTGTAGGGTCCAAAACTGAAGAAACTTGCCGGAATCCAGGGGCCAGTTTCTTAAACGAAATTGACTTGCGAAGGGTGGGTTTACGAGTGCTCACAGGTCAAAATCTGTGAAGGCTCCAGGACCCTTCCCAAGTTTTCACTCGCAAGTACAGAAGTTGCGAAGGGTACCACTCGCAAGTCAATGTTTAAGAAACTGGCCCCTGTGTGCAACTTCATTTCAGCGTTCGCGTGTGTCACTGAGAAAATGTCTGTGACAGCGAAGAAACAAGATTTAGAGTGCAAATTGTTTTGTTTTGCAAAACGTGCAATGTGATTTTCTGCAGAAAAATTGATACTCTTTGTGGCGTTGTTGCCAGTGGTGAGGCTTACGGACCGTTCGTGTACAACACACACACACAAAAAACATACCAAAAAACATACCATATTTTGCTGGGGACACCTGTATTTTACAATTCACAAACGTCCAGTTCCCAACCATTCCCAATTGGCTCGCATGGAAAATGTTTGCTTGATTACAAGTTATTTCATGGAATTCTCCTGATCCTGTCATTTCTTTTCTCTGCCCTGTTTGCTTCTTTCTCTTTCGTTTCGCTCATCTGTTCATCGACTTCGTTTAGTTTCCACTGTTTCAAATTTGCAAAGGTTCTTTTTTCTTGATTCTTGCTTGTCTGGGAAATGTTCATGGTGGCCTATTGCTTGCAACGTGTGCGAGTGTTTTCACGTTCCGACAACGTGAATCCTAGCAGCTTGTTGTGAAGAATACCCAAATCTTTTTTGAGTTGTTTTGCCTGTGGAAAGCGAGGCAAGTACCGGGTGTTGAGCTTTCGTATCTTTGTACATATGTTCCTTTATTCCAAAATGTTCATGTTGACGTGTACAGTGTAAAGTGTCTATGTTTTATGCAACATTTTACATCAAAATTGTACATACAAAATTTTGTATAACATTGGGAATAAAAAAGAAAAATCCTGATAATCAAAAGAAAACGCCTTTTTTGTGACACTCAAGCGTTTTGTGTTGGTGCGTTGCGTTATTAGTTCCCGTGTTTTCAAAGGGGACGCACAAAACCAAACCTGAACATTTTCTAAGATGAATCTTTCCTGTGCTGTATTCCCAAGGCAGGCAGCCAGTACCAAACCATGCACAAGAACAAAAAATATCTGATCCATTTCCT
>JAAUYG010128317.1_pt1 | contig 18306 bp, 15 predicted proteins | sample 7278091 | NCBI WGS metagenome assembly JAAUYG01 (sample SAMN14350201, study PRJNA611818) | marine sediment metagenome | isolation source: surface marine sediment (0.6m) | place: French Polynesia: Moorea | collected 2018-08
ACCCCCCACCCCACCCCCCGCCACACACACATACTGTCCTTGTATATAGTCCATGCGTCTTTCACCCCTCTATTACTGTGTCCAGTATGATGTACGGGGTGCAAACCTTTCATACCAGCGCCAGCATTCCTGAAATATTAAAGTTTAAAGCTGAACTTAAGTTTCAACTATCATGAATTCATAATCATGAAACAATTGACCTTTATGCCTGATGTTACTTGGATGAGCACCAGACGGAACCGTGGTAACGACGAAGCATAAGCTACGGGCCAATACACGAGTGGGTCCAGTTTCATAAAACATGTTTAATGATCTTCATAATAAGTCCATTTTGACTGTTGAAAATCAGAAACAGTATAAAACCACGTATAACTGGGCAACTATTTCAGTATTGCTTTCACACAAATTCTGCAATTTTCAAATTTCACGGCTTATATCGAGCAATGTATTTATTTTAAATTTTCTTCTTTTTTTAGGTGGGTGGGTGGGTGGAGAGGGGGTTTAGGCATTTTTCTGTGACTGCTGCTTCACCGCCGTCACGAACAAAAGCAGTGATTAAATAAATGATGTTTTTGGCAGCATTATTTCCCGTAGCATATTACGGCTTTGCACCGCTGGGCGCCTGTCCCCCAAGGGCAGCGTCCGAGAAACACACAGCACGGTGTAAGTACGAGAATTACGAGCCCAATATTGTCACCGAAGGTTAACACTTCGGACATTGTGACCTCTTCCTAATTAAATCAGTGACGTGGGACAAGTTAACAGGGTCGTGTCTTTGATGATATGTGGTAGCTGTTGAGATATAATGACAAACGCCCTGGACACGCCTTACCTGGGGGTCACACAGGCTGGTAATGAAAATCATAACCGACGCAAATAAATCTTCTTTCTTGAAGGTTACCCAGAGGATTGAGGTCATAGCAGGCGATAGTCAGTGACCAGGGCAAATGTAGGGATGGTGATGCTGATATTGTCAGTGGTATTCTGCTGCCTGGTAGGTGTGGCTGCAAATTATTACTGCAAGTAAAATATATACCTACATGTACGTTATGTCCTAAATGGATGTGATTTATGATTAATTGCTCTTCTGCAGCGGCAACAACAACAGCAGCAGCAGCAACGGCGGCAGTAGCAGCAGCAGCAGCAGGAACAACAGTAGTAGTAGTAGTAGTAGTAGTAGTAGTAGTAGTAGTAGTAGTAGTAGTAGTAGTAGTAGTAGTAGTAGTAGTAGTAGTAGTATGCTAATCTTCAATATAAGCAATAGACCCCATTAGTAACTAGTAGCTTGATATCTACCCAAAGTAATAACCTAATTCCTCGACACGGGTACTTCATCCCCATGGACAGGCTTTATTTATTGACCTACCTCTGTGGCCTGATTGATTTTAGACGCTGACTTTAAACAGCAGCAGCGTGTCACTTCACTCGGGATATGCCGAGTAAATAGTTGTTTTCCGTATTGATCTGTGGGCCAGGTGGCCACGAGTGTTGGGCAAGGACAAAGATACGCACGCGCCTCGCCACATTAAGGTGTTTAATGAGAAGTGACGACCGCTCTTGAAAGCTCACATCTCCACACAGAGCCAAAGGCCATCCCAGACAGGGCGTGCCGGCCAGATACAACCCAGACACGTACACGGTATGGGTAGGGAGCCGCTTGACTACGACTACCAGCCTGGCTGTCACCTAAATTGCTATTAATGACTAACCTGCCAGGAGTTAAAACTGAATATGGTAACGATAAACGTTCCACGTTAACAGCCTGGATCATCATATACATGTACGCGAACTCCATTGTATTTTAATCTCTATATGCCATGGTTCAGCTTTTCATCTGTTCATGGTTCAAATTTTTTCATTTAGCTTTTGCTTTTGTTCTCTCTCTCTCTCTCTCTCTCTCTCTCTCTCTCTCTCTCTCTCTATCTCTCTCTCTCTCTCTCTCTCTTTCTCTCTCGTTCTGAGGAAATAATAGACTTTTGAGCAGATCAACTTTCTCGGTGATATCCTGGTTGCCTAGCCGCTTTGGAAGATGACGTTATGCTAACGTTGCAGTAACCGTGCCTTTGCGTCAGCTTGGCTCAGTTCCTATATGATTCCCCTATAACTGTGTATGTTATATGAATATCACTATGCGTGGAGAAACTAAACAAATGTTAATACATTGTCGTTTTATTGCAACAGCATTGAAAATGACTATTGGAATGACTAACTACGATATCGAGGAATGAATCTCTTCTGCCTTTCTCATATACCTGTTTGGTACGTGCTTTGCCGTCTACGTGTGACGTATTCGTGGTCAACTTGATTGGTTAAGTGGTTGGACAGTTCGTACCCAGGCAGTTTGAATCGCATCACCCACTTCAGTCTGCTCTGTTTGTATTTATTTTTGGGGCAGGAGGGGGAGGAGGAAATACTTTTGTCAGATTCAAATCATTACAGTTCAAATGCATTGAAAACATCACTGATTATAATCACCATTTAACTTAATAAATCTCCAAGAAAGATTTTTGTACCTATTTATAAGAGCTTCACATGATCGATCTAGCAGTTGGGGCACACGTGACAGTTAGACCTCCCATGGTATATGGGGATTTAGGCTGGTGTTGTGGGCAACAAGATCGCCGACGTGGCGTGGGCGTTTTTTTGCCTCCCCCTTAATAGTGGGTCTTTGATCGAATATTACTCTCTATGATCCATGGCTCCCGATGCGTGCTGTGCTCTCCCGCTCGGGGCCGCGGCTCTCTCAGCTTTCCGAGCAGTGGACCCACACAGGCGAGATAAGCGTGACAAATATATTATGTAATCAGGCGAGAGAATCGTCGGCCAGGAGAAACGACCATTACAAATGAATGTCTCGCAAATTTCATTTCTTTCGGTACGTGGCGGTAATATGTCATCGATTCCACGACGGCTTCTTTTTTTTTTTTTTTTTTTCTTCTGGCTTTCATGTTCGATTACATAGGAAGCGGCCACCGCTATTTGTTGCTATCGTGTTCTGGATGGTATGGAGGTTGGAGTAGTAGTTGGCTTGGTGGCAGTAGAGGTGGTGGTGAGAAAGGGGGCGACGACGACGACGATGATGGTGATTATTGTTAATGAGGGTATGGTTGTACTGTTGAGAGAAATAATGGGAGATTATGTGATGATGATGATGAGGAGGAGGAGGGGGAGGGGGGAGGAGGAGGAGGTGACCGCGTATATCTGTGAATATTTGTTTCGACATAACAGTACAGTTGTAAGAGCAGGCAAGCAGTAGATTATTTACACAGGCGTTTGTGGTTCAGGGCCTTCAGACGTACCTCTGTGAATCTACGGTTGGCTGTAACTCGAGTCTAGACAGAGAATGATGATGATGATGATGATGATGATGATGATGATGATGATGATGATGATGATGAATATCAGAGTGATGATGATAGTGTTAGTCATGGTTATGCGAAGAAGCGAAAGGGTGCTATTCACATACATGTGGTGCCGCAGATTCACTCTTTACCTTGGCACAGCAGTGTACACAAGTTTTCGCGTTGGCTCGTTCCCGTGTCTTCTATACACTAAGAAATTCATGAAGGGCAATACGATGTCTTGGCTTTCCTCTCAGTCTCCTGTCTAGGGCACCAGGCCAAATATATCATATTTCTCTAAACAAAATCCAGTGGTCGCAGGGCGGCATCTGGTGTTGCCTTGTAGACTGCAGGGAAGAAAACCATCTTTGTGGGTGACGGCGCTGCCCGAGTACTATCGAGACTCCAGAGTGCCCACCCCGCGGCTGCTGGCCTTGAGCCCGGGTTTCCATTACGTTTATCAATAGTGGGCGATCATATCGTCCAGCCTGACCCCCACTCCCGTGTTCCCCCCTTAACCCTGCACTCTGGGCTCTTGTCTCCCTTACTGCCCCTCGGAGACTGACATTAGCAAGGGTTGACAGAGACATGTCATACCCGGGTTAATGAGAAGGCTGTGCAGCCCGACTCGCGTGCACCAAGGCACACACTCTCAGTGCCTTGACAACGACGACGGTAGGGAGTGAGGCGTGAGGTCGGGTTGTCTGCCTGGGGGAAGGAGACGGGGACAGTGGGGTGGAGGGAGGAGGGGGAGCTGTCGGGCAAGTTCTGGAGGCAGGGTGATAAGGGCGTCTCTGCCTAATGGCATGGAATGGGCTGTAAATATACGGGCAGGGTCAAAGCACTGCAAGTTAACGCACTTAGCTTTATTTATGCAAAACAGCGGGGCAAGAATGCATCCAAAGCAGAAGCGACTCCTTGATCAAGCACTGCGGTGGCGCTCCTGATTTCTTCCCGGCATGCCAGGGCGAAGGCAAACCACTTTTGGAAGATCGTCTCCCGACGTCCAAATATCCCACATTTTCCCAGTATTTGTGCTGCAAGCACCGTGATACCTTGACTTCTTGAAGTTATGGCGAACTGTTTGATAGCGATATCATAAATGTAATCGCATCTTGTAGAACCTTATGTGATCGTTATTGTTTTTTGAGTGCTTTTTCCTTTCTGATACGCCTTTTATGACCCCGCACTGGTGTCTCTGAAACGTAAAGCAGGCCTCAGTTTTAGGAGGGGCCACTCGTATTTATAGCTTTCTGTGGTCTTTCATAGACGCTTCGTGAGGGTCGTAGCGGTTCGAGCGGTGCTATTTGGCATATAAAAATGGATAAAGGTCTCTGTGAAAACTAGCAAACAGCGGACCCATAAAAGATACGGGAGCTGCGAGTTGGGGATATCTTGACTGCCCAGAAACTAAATCCGGAAAGGTGTTCACCATACACGGCTTTAATAAGCAGCACAGTCCACCCAACATCTGCTCCAATATGTGAGGGATTGTTTCTTAGAATACGGACATAACAACAACACCAAACCAAGATAAGATGAACTCCACTGAAGGTGAAGCAGGGGTACAAGATAAGAGGTGTTTGAGTCGTAGACCCATTTGTTACTTTATCATGTAACACTTTAGGGAGGACCTGTACTATCAAAACTCTGCTACCGAACTAGTGACAAGACACTTCCATAACTGAGGGACATATACTTTGGTGATAAAGAAGATATTGATCGATTTAAGAACACATAGACAAAAGTATAAATGTTCCACCTTCGTAGTCAATGGAATTTGTCCATCAGTAATGCACAATTTATTGTACTTTACCACAGTTCCTAGTGTCAATTAAAATATTATTATATTTCCTAGAGCAGAAAGAGGGAAGAAGTCCTATTACTGAAAATTCTCTTACTGCACCGAAATTTCCGATTGAGGTCCGCTAATTAAGTTGTCTTTAAGCATCAGGGTATCACATGCTCCCCCCCCTCTCTCTCTCTCTCTCTCTCTCTCTCTCTCTCTCTCTCTCTCTCTCTCTCTCTCTCTGCATAAGAACAATACAAGTGGCTACGATCAACTTGCGATCAGCAAATTAGTTCTTCCTGTTTTTCTAGACACTTTTTTATTTTGCAACATTTTGGATTTGGGATGTTTAACAATATTTTCCCTGTTTTCGTCAACAAGAACTCCCATGGGAACAACAATTTCAAAACATCACTCTACAGTTTTGAGGTCCTTGCAACCAAGCCTTTTCCGGGCTCCTTTTGGTGGTACCCATAAATGTTGGGCTGGTTATTTTGGAAACCAGAGTTACCAGGCAATTATCCGGAAAACGGTTTGCCGTAGAAGAGCGAAATAGAGTGAAATTTGGGATTCGGTGGACCTAGTATTTGTGAGGTATTCTTTACCTTGTTCTGTTCAAAGGTCGTTTTCTGGTCATTTGTACGTGCACCTGCGAGTTTTTAAATAAGATTTTCAAACTGTGATTCCTTCTACAGTTGTGATTCACTTCCAAACAAACTATTCATAGATGCTCTCTGCAACAGTCCACACAAATGTTACTCCTTGGAATTTTGATACTAATAGTTAGAAAATTTGAAAAAAATTGAAACATCACTGTGCCCAATGGGAAAGTGAAATTTGCAAATATATTGGAAATGGCTGGTCGTAGTGTCAAAAAGGAGCGTGATTTTGGAATTCGCGGTGGGGACTGGGAATTAGTGGAATATGTGTTGACCCTGTAGTACTCAAGGTCAGTTTGGGGTTGCACTTAGAAATGGCGCCTGTAACTCGAAATCAGATGGCAGTAGAGCGAAATGGAATGAAATTTGTGACTCGGGAGTACCAGTGAGGCATACATGTATATATTAGGGGGGTGTTTGACCTTGTAGTGTTCAAGATCAGTTTGGGGTAATTCGGTGCAGTTATCTCAGAATGGTCTGAAACTTAAATATGGCTGGTCGTATAGCGAAACGGACTGAAATGTGGGACATATGGGGTGCTTAAGTAAAAATTATATGCGGGACGTTTGATATTGTGATATTCAGGGTAATTTAGACTTTTTCCGTACACTTGTTTGAAATGGCATGTAACCGTAACATGGCTGGTCGCAGAGTGAAACGAAGGGAAATTTAGGTCTCGGGGTACTAGTAGTACATATATGGGGGCTCCTTTGATCTTGCACTGTTCAAGTTCATTTGGGGATCATTCGGTATAGTTGTCCCAAAATGGCTTGTGACTCAAAAACATCTGGGCGTAGAGTAAAAAGGATAGAAATGCATGGCAGAGTGATATTATATGCACATAAGGGGTACCTTAACTTGATCTTATATGTACAGTGTTTAAGGTCATTAGGGGCCGTTTGAGGCAGCTGTCACAAAGTTGTCACCTGTAACTAGAAAATCTTTGGTTGTAGGGCGAAATGGAGTGAAAAAATTGAGACTAAAGTGACTATAGTAACACATAGATGGGATACCTTTGATCTAGTAGTGTTCGAGGTAATTTTTAAAGTCACTCAATGCTCTAGCTTCAAAATTGGTATGATGAAACATTTGTGTAATATTTCATTTACTATATGCACTACTGTCGTCAACCAGAGCATCAAAGTCCATCGACTTCTTGAGTCACTATTTTTTTCTGTAAGCAGTTGTTACAATAAATACATGTAGCCACTCGTTCTGTTAACTCTTGATATTTTCGGTAAGCAAAACTGATGAATCTCTTCATTAGGACATACATGTATAGTTTCATTCTACAAACAACGTGTACGGAGATCTTACTTCTTCGTGGCTTTGATATATTTCTCTAAGTAACACAAGGTAACAGATGGAGGCTAAGAGTCATTTTTCCCCATTGCTTGATGCAAGGTGAATTTTTAGATCGCGCAGGCATTGACATTTGCTGTTGGTTTGTGTGTGCCGTGTTAGACGTCCTGCCAACGCCCTGGTACGGCAAACACCAGAGACGTGTGATTAAGATTCAGCAAGCTCTCCTCCGGCTGTCGGACAATCGCCTTTTATCGTCACTTGACACGCCAGCAGACAAAGTCGTTAATTTTTCCAGCTGCACAAATTGAGGGGGGTAATTTTCCGCTTGGCTGTATCCAATCGACGGAGTACTGTCTCGCACTGCTCTCTGTAAACAGTGCTGTCCACAGCTGTAGTCTAGTCAGGTTGTCTTGCCTTCATTATACAAGACAAGATGAGCAAAGGAGCGGGTGGGGGGAGGGACAAGAAGCAGACTGTAACTCCCACAAGGTATATATCTCGCGTTCAACACGTATGCTGGGATAGTTTTGATCACGTGGGTATCGAAAGTCACGTGGTTTCCGGGCATGGTATGAGGTCAATTGCTGTACAGTTGCGAGAGATTTCGTGGAGTTGAAGGACCGTCAAGCCTGTCAGAGGGACACTTTGTATGCAAATCTCTCCAGCTCGATCCTCGTTAAGGTGATGAATTCCCCCAATATTAGCCTTGGGGGTGTTTAATTACCGGAGTAAGGCCCGCGAGAAGTGGGCTAGAAAATGACAAACAGTTCGTTTAATGCTCTTTTTGCAGCAGCCATCAGCATTTGATCCCTCGGATTAACACCGTGGGAATGATGTTATGTGACGTCCGTAAATAGAAAGAGACATCGTCTCAATAGCGCAACGACTAGATAAAGGCAGATATTAACCAGGGGAAGAGAAAGGCTTTGATGGTGGACGGCTTTATAGATTTAGGGTGAGAGGGCTAGGCTTCTTGTCAGCGAATGACAAATCTCGTTTGGTCTTCGACGCTATTATTGTAATTGTAGACAAGTCTGGGATAACCAGGCAGGGTCATGATTTGTACGTATAGTTTTTCCTCGTTATTATTTGATAAGTTTTAGTATAGGTTAAAACATTGCAATAACAAGTGAGTCCGTAAATAAATGAAGTTCAATACTCCATGATAAATGTTACTTCTACAAACACAGGCATGGCGTCCGACCGTAGGTCTTCTATGTGTGGATTTTTGTACGCTTTTTCATACAGGTCATATTATGATTTACTGTAAAAAGAAAGGAAGTCAGTAAATGCCCTAGCAATGCTCAAAGTTAGCTAATAGTATTTGTCATTTATTGTACGTTATTTTAACCATTGCCTTTGTGTGTGGCACTTTTGTAGAACGATGGATGCGAAAAATTTAGAAAATCTACAGTAATAAAATCCTAAAATATGTATTCACAGATTATTACCTGTTCTTGTTACGAGGTGAGAACGTGGGCAGCAATACCACTAAATGTAATTAAGTTAGGTTATCAACGTTTTTGCGCAACACATGTTGAGGTTTACAAAATATATAATTTCAATTACAGCGGTCGTACATATTTAAATGACGTTTTAAGAAATCGAGAAATAAATATGTACTGAAAAGGAGGGAATGACAAGGGGATGGTTTACACAAATGTCCTACATTTAATTGTCCACATTCTTTAGACACGAAGGACCGGAGTTGCGGAATAAATTAAGATTCCCATTTTAACAGCTGCAGTGAGTGTGAAAGATTTCCAGTAAGCGAAAATGCCGAGGTGCAGTAGGGGTTTGCTGGGTGTACTGCATAGCAGCTAAAGTGTCTTAATACCACTTGACATTATCATATAATCATCGGTTAAATCCCCATAAAAACTGGTTGTCTTTGGTACAAGCTGCTCATACTGTTAATTTCTGTTGTGGCATAAAGTGGCATTGAATAACAAAAGTTCTATTCTATTCTATAAATACCGAAATATTAGGTCTTTAAAATATCTCAGTCATAGTCATTTATTTCAGAACATGCAAAACTATATTTTAGTCTTGTCTAGATTATTGAGTAGCAATGCTGGGTTATGTTGCTGAGAACAACCGAGCCAAGTCCAGCATCTTATGCATAGAGCGACAGACTTATAACACGATATTCTGAGTGTAATATACACGTAGTTTAAAATCCCTTAACGGGTTAGGTTTAATTAATGTCTAGGAAATACTTATTTTATTACGTTGTTCTCAGGTGTTTAAATGGGAAATCCCGTAATTTATTTCTGCATCGTTAGCCTAATTCTGTATCGTTAGCCTAATGCCCGCAGCACATTTACAGAAGTCACGTTCAATTCGATGTTTTCAAGAAGAAAGTTCTGCCTTTTTGTTTGTAAAGTTTAGTCAGTGATTTGAGTACTTGTCACTGGTGCATTGGAAATCATCATCTAACCATGTCTACAGCAAATGTAAATGATTTTAGGAAGCTGCATACAGAAAAGTTGAGTAACGTTTTACTTGACTGTGAATCTGTGTTTTTATTATATTGTGTAGTGTAAAGGGTGAACCTAAACAGCAAAGAAATTCTAGTAACTTCCAATTCCACGCTCTATGAACATATTCTTAAATAATTAAACAGCAAACAAAAAGTGGACAACCGCACAAAATAACAGATGTGAGTTAAGCCTGTGAATCAGGAACGCACAAAGAACTCATTCTGGGTTGGTCAGGATTCTCAGATTCGGTTTCGCGCGCTAAACACCGAAATGTACTGAAGTAGTTGTCCTTACCTCCCAGTTAGCCCGGTCATAGTAAAGACGGGTTCCACTGTTGACTTTATTAAATACAGATTAATTTCTGAAATATCGATTCCCAGGAGAACCAGAGAAAGATTATCCTAATAGAGATCAGAGCATCTGTCTTCACAAGTTAACAGCGTGGACCGTTCTACTAGTTGTGTGACATACTTGTATAGTGACAAACCTTGTTTCTTTTTGTGTACTAGGTACGATGGCACAACTACCTTCTCTGCGCTATTACGATCATCGTAAGTTACGCTAAAGTATTATATGTTTTTTTTACTAATCAGGCTAACACTTTGTTTCGACATGCAGTGCGTAACGCAGGAGATGTGCGTTCCTTTGTGAGAAATGTTTTGGTCCATTTTTAACGGCGTTTGTACCGAAACTCGTAACTTAGTACCTAGCGTGTATCGCATGTATTTTACCTCTTCACCCTTCACCTAATTCTAATTACTCTGCCGTCAACTCTTTTTGACATTAGCATGAATTCTCTCTAACGTTAATCCTGGGTACATTTACATTTCGAGTTTGTGTTCACGAAAAGAAGAGATACCACTGTGCTCTTAAATAAATATGTAAACGGTAGCTTAACATGTGCATGTATGCTATGGCTTTCATGATATTTCAAGGGGTTCCATGTTTTTTTTTTCACATTTTGTTCCTGGTACATTTTTGACAGTTAAAACAAAATCCATTTCAATGCGTCAACGTTAATACTGGGTACATTTACATTTCGAGTTTGTGTTCACGAAAAGAAGAGATACCACTGTGCTCTTAAATAAATATGTAAACGGTAGATTAACATGTGCATGTATGCTATGGCTTTTCATGATTTTTCAAGGAGTTCCATGTTTTTTACACATTTTGTTCCTGGTACACTTTTTGACAGTTAAAATAAAATGCATTTCAATGCGTCACGGAACATTACAACCTTGTCCACGTGATGCCAGTTTGCACGCGTTGTATTTTTTCTGCAAATCCATCTGTAAATAGCTGATATATGCGAAGAGTTAAAAGGCAATGAAGGAACGATTGAAGGAATTCAATGGATATAGCAAGGAAGGAAAGAGCGACGAAAGAACGAATAAACAAATGATAAAACAAATAGTGAAATAATTAATGAAAAATAACGACAATGCTCATCGTAACGTAATCTTCGTACCTGTACTTGCATAAACTATCTCCTAACATTCCATTGGCTGATAGCATCCCTTAATGTGTAATTTTATACAAGCGTTTTTGTATACACGATTCGCATAGTACAGATTCAATCAATATTTCAAGTAGAAAATATTGTATTGCAGTTATCCTATTCAGATTCGATAATTTGTGTGTGATTTGATTACATGTACCTGTGTTAATGAACGTAAGGTACCTTTCTACCTATTAACATATTAAGCTTTCTCTAATATTAACAGCTTGGCCTTGCGTTGTGATGTTTGGAATTTCACTGTATATAGATCTGGCATATGTGATTATTGTAATACGTTAATTTTTGTATTAGCTTTGCATTTATATAAGTACAATTTCACGCTACATTTTGTGCTATCTAACCTAGCATAGAACTGGTAATCTCAGTTCTACTACATTCTCTACATGTATTTATATTACCGATGTTACAATATATGACATTTAGAATGGGTGTAGCGTAACTTTAAGCATATTTTGTCGATACACGTACAATTTGACACACCATACACAGAGTGAGGAAATACAATACACGCTTCTCTTTCAGTGAAATGGAATAAACCCAACCCACATGGGAATGTAGTGTAGTGTGCAAGGCCAGACTTGCGTGCATCGTAGTGATTGTAGGGACGGTCCGGGGGTGGAGGTGGGGCTAGGGGGATGGGTGGGGGAGGGTGGGGAGTAATAAACCCCCCTGCTGCCAGGCCAGCAGGGGCGGTGAAGTCTCTCCGCTTTTGTATTTAGTCGCTGTGTGTGCGATGTCGTGGACCTGGACTTATTTACAACCGAGCGCTTTTCGTTTTTAGCCAGACCACAAATCCGCAGAAGACAGCGAGTTTCTAGAAGGAGAGCGGTAATCAATAGACTGGTGTTCCCTGGGGACGGCTAGATTTCGGCATTGTCAGCGAATCAAAGACTTTATGCTGTTGGGCGACTGTTGCCTCTGATTTCTTCCTTGGAGCTTTTTCCCCCGCTGCCTCCCTGACACGGCAGTGGTGCCGGGGACCGGGGTAGCGGCCACGGCCAGGCAGCCACGACCCAGCCGTTTGGCTTTCCCTTGTAGTAGTCGAATTTAGTAGATTGGAATTAGGTAGGAAAGCAAAACCGTGTATGAAAGGCTGGGCTGCGAGGGCTCTGGGGGCAGACTGAGTACGCCAGGCCCTGATTGGGATTCTAGGCGCTTTCCCAGACTGCTAGAGAGGGCCAAGCACGGCATTTATTTTAACGGCCTAAATTGACAGTATTCATTTAAGTCGCGTCACTACCAATTAGGTGTACGGTGCCTCGTCGCGCCGAGCATACTGGATTGCTTTCGGCGACTTCCAGTAGCCACAGGCGACATGAAGGAAAAGAAGGATCTGACAGCAATGTGTGTACACCAACAAGTGTAAGGATCTCTCACAAATGTAATTTTACGAAACTACGACCAATGATTCAGAGGAAGGGGCCCTTAAGAGCACACATGAATTCAAATAGAGGTCACCCATGTATTAAAGCAGCCTTTTCAGTCCTCTGAGCTTAATACATGGCAATGCTGGAACGTATGAACACCTATAATTCAACCCACATTTACTTACCATCATTGTTTTAGCCTTTCATATCTTTGGAGTGCCTCTGCATTCCAACTTGCATGTGTCAGAGAACCTGAAATATATAGTATTCTAAGGAGCGAAAGACTTAGGGTAGTCTTCTTGTGTGTTTGTGAACGGGAATGGAGATCCCAACAGCAACTGCAGTGAAATGAACTTAAAGGAAAAAAACACATTTTTTTGTGGTTCTGTGACGCCAGTATCCTTATTCAAGATCAACAGCGCCTCAGGGTGTGTTTGGGGAGAGGAGAAAAAAGTATGTATTTGCATAACGAATGTCTTATCGAACATAGACACAGCGAACCCAAAGTCCAAGCCTCCTCCCAGTGTTGTGGGTGAGTGAGAGCATCGCACCCCCGGCGACCGTCCAAGTTCAAACCCCCCTAGCCCCCGCCTCCCCTCTCTCTACCAGTCCTCCCCCTCCCGGGCCTCCCCCCTCGAGGCACGCATCGAATGTTGCGCGCCAGGACAGACAAGAAGAATAGACATCCCTCGTGAGAACATTTCCCCCAAGTTGGTCGCCTTCTCGTTTAGAGACAATCACGGAGTGGGGGCTTACGACAAATATGATTTATTGACGGACAGTCGCCGTCAATGACTTTCTGATTGGCCGTACGTAACGTTATATAGGCTCAAGTTAGACTCATTTGCATAAAGACGCCTCTGGCTGTTTCCGGCTGTCGTGGCGTTCCAATGAGTCAGTATTACGATAAAGGGAAAGCAAACTACCCTCCAGACTTTCATGCCTTAAAGTCCAATTCCTGTGGATAGGCCGTTGCAGGTAGTTCTACCATCTATTTCAGGGACCTCATGCTTTCAAAATTTCCAATTTCAAGGCAAGAATGTTTTAAAGTTATTATGAATTCACAATAACGCACAGCCAATTTCCACCACAAAACATATAACTTGCGTTCATATTGCAGGCAGAACCGCCCATCTTCCATGCATGCAGGACGCTTGTCCCTCTGTTATACACGTAAGTACTGAAGACCTGCCGAAGACTGTTCTCTCTTGACCTCTGCCCCTTTCGTCTCCCGTATAGCGGCTGTAGTAGTGTAATCCCCTCCGGACTGCCACCGAAATCTCACAGGTCAGGCCTTATACCAACCCCCGGGGGGCTCGCTGATTTCGCTATTGTCAGTGAAATCTTTTTATCCGCTGTCAACCCAATCAACCGCTCGTTGAAATCAATATCGGACAGAAGAAGCGAAGCTCCCGGATCCGCTGTTAAGGTAATAGCGGGGCTATCTGGGATTCTGCCTGGCTTACCTCGCCTGGTTGGCCCTGGCATATTTCACCCTGTGACACTAGCCCCGGGGTAACCCCCAGCTACAGTGGGGGGTCTGTGAGAGGGCGACAGGGTACGAGGAGAGGGCTCGGGATTGGGACCCTCAGACAGGGACAAGGACACTGGAATGACACTACACTGCTGAGCCAGTGGACAGGGAGGCCTCATTTGAGCCTGGTTATAGCATATACCCCACTATGGTACAGTGCTTGGTTCTGTAAATATAGGTATATATCTAGTTACATACAAGCACGGGTTTTATGGTTCTGTGCAAACACACGTTTAATTCCCCGCTGGCGAATAAGATTGCGACTTTCAGTCAAAACTGGGATTATAAATCAAAGCAAAATTATAAATAATTTGGGGGAAGCAGTGTTTAAAGTGGATGGGATCGTTCAAGATTTGGGACAGGAGTCTGGACAGCTCAGAAGCGTCATATAGGAATTCCATGCCACTGGCTGATGATGTGAGAGACATACTTGTACTTGAAGGTGCAAGTAAGCCACGTTTCCCAGGTTGCGGACCTCTTTGGAATTACTTTTATTTAAGTTTAATGTTCGAGGACCCATGCGTTCATTCTGAGGAGAGATTTTATAGAGATTATAACCTTTAGCAGTTGAACGGAAACGCAATTACATCCCAGTTGCAATTTAAGAAATCAGTTTAATACCAAAACTGTACCTGTCTCATCAGTATAAATTTCACGTCATTCTTTTCATACTGCCAGTTAAAGAAAGTACTTCTAAACTAGGTAAAACTAGGTATGTTAAATCAAATTTTTTTCTGTCTCGTTAAGTGATCCAGTAAAGTAGTAGTCATTGCCTTGTCACATGAATGTGAAACAATTGTGGTACGAATCACAAGTGGTACAACCGAATGTACATTGTGGGTATAGCGCATGAACTTTGTGACTTGTAACGAGTTGTAAGGACTGTAAGATAAAAATATTCATTAAGACACATACACCTTGGACAAATGTCATTTCAAAATGTTTCATTACTGTCTAATGGGTCTATGTAAGTCTTTGAAAAATATTCTCATCTGATTAATGAATGAAATGAAATCAAATTATTTATGTGCGAATTACAAGCAATTTTGATTTGTTTCTAAAGCCATTCAACATCTTGAACGAAATATTTATCAAACAGTTAATCTGTCTTTTTACAGAATGGTGTCTCTATACAGTCAAGACACATTTTACAATGATAGTCTGGTCTCTCAAATGGCTTTAGATGAACCTATCACCTGGGAGAGAAATTGAGAGAAATAATAAGCTGCATGTTGCAACTGAGGGAAAAAGTTAATTATCAAGGCAAATATTTATAATTACATTATTTGGCTTTATTCTAGGTCAGCACACCAGTTATTACAATCATTAGCCAAGACCATAACATGACCAATTAAAATGTTACGATTTCGTTTTTCTTGCAATTGTGTCCCATGGCTGTTTTCGCAATATTCACATTACACTACACAAAAATAGTTAAGGATATTAAATATCCTTAACTTTTTGTGTAGTTTATATTTTGTTAAAATATTAGTTGTTATAAATAAGTACTGACATTGTGTGACAAGAATTAGGGCTAGAATCGGTAATTATCATTTTCTGGGGCATCATTTTTTCCTGATAAGAAAGGAACTTTATTATTACTTCCAGCTGCGTACACTTTCATCGCAAAAAGAAAGGAACCTTTGTAAGCAATGGCATACACGAATATGGCTTGTCACGGTCAACTTGGGGACACCTGCTTACGTCTACGAAAGCCTCTGTATTAAAAATAATAAATGTTAATATTATGTATAGCGTAGTGGGCCTCTGATCCGTTCACTGTCCCTTGTCTCAGCTAGGGTTCAGGAGCAGTCCCGACATGTAAACCAAGCGCCCCGGGGAAGAGGCTCGATATATTTCCCCGATACCCTTTCCAGAAGTGGAGACAGCTTATCGAAGAGAGTGGAAAGGGGGTTGGTCGTTAATGTAGGCGCCTACGACCGGGAGAAGGAGGCTGCCGGAGAAACTCGCCTTGCTCCGCTTGCTACCTCGACCGCCGCCGCTGCCACTGCCGCCGCCGCTGCTGCTACTGCTGCTCCTTCTGCTTTCCAAGACCATGATGTTTCTCTCTTCTTTCTGTAGATCTGTGTGAAGGACGCTGACTTGGCGCGGCCACAAACACTCCTCAGTTCGCAGGAGAGGAGGCATGCCAGACATTAGGGTCGGTACTAGCATTTCAGTTCGTTCTCTTTCACTAAAGTCGTTCTCGCTCTCCCTCGAGTGCAGCAGCATTCCGGTTTGGAGGGATTGAAGGCGGATGCTGAAAAATGGGCCACTGGCCATGACCACATGAGAAAAAAAAACCAAAGGTGAATAGTTTCTCAATTAACACTGTAAGATTGTATGTAAAAAAGAATTGCACAGACCACCGAGGACGAGTTGCCTAACGCACCACGTGGCATATTGTGACACAGTCGATTGGAAACGATCGGGCGAACAGCCCTCGTTTGTCCAGGTTGCCGCAGTATCACTGCCGCGTGCTGTGTGCCGGGCTCCTCAGTCAGTCACAGGGACTTCTCCTTTTTTCCCTCTTCCTTTCTTTGGCCGCAGCCAGAGGAAGTGCAACAACCACCGTGGAATATTCAGTGGTGGCGTTTAATTATTCGACTTCCCCTCCTCACCTGGCATAGGGCGTGGGCGAGGGAGCAAACAAGGAGTAACACAGGCTGATTCTGTCGGCTTTAATGTTACAGCAAGGATACCAGACACTTAGACAAGAAAAGCTAAGATCTTGGCTTACCTATTTCAAAGCTGCATTTAATAATAGAAAGTGCAGCAACCTGGTGCCACGTTTGTTCAAAATACATCAATTAATGAACGTCAGCGGAAGTCTGTTCTTTCTCCAGACCTATATAATTGAGAGATATATAGCGTTTAAAGTGTGGCAGACGACGGCATATAACCAGAGCTTGGCGGTGATTACCGCCGTAATGTGCTAACACATTCCCTGGCAGTCAGTTGAGCTCTGTCCATTGCCCTATTACCCCCGCGGTCCAGAGGTGACATTGCGACACAGCGGGGCTGGGCGACAGCCGCCTGCCAGAGCTGCCGGCGGCAAGACTGCCACAGAGGACACTGGTCAGTGCTGGCCAGACCGGGACCACTGGCTGTCTGACCACGGCTCCCGGATTAAGTGCTCAAATCCGCCGAGGATCACCACCAAGCCCACCTTGAGGATAGGACATAATATACTCGAACCGGAATATCTCGATTGCAGTGTTACAAAAAGTAAGACAGTACGGAAGTGGTCCTGGAATCTTTTGCAAAAAATGTTTGTGTGGCTCGATTAGAGCTCTTTCGTGGAATATACACACAGCAAGCCCTAGGGGTAAGGGTAAATTGCGTAAAAGCGGGTGAGTGAGTGACGCGGCAGCAACTGCAGTCCGAGAGAGTGGCCGGGGCAAGAAGGCAGGTTGCGGCAGATACACTCTCCTAGAGGCTGCGTGGCGAAGCAACTTCTCCACACACGTCAGGCTAGCTAGTAGCCTGGGATATGATGTGCACGCTCTAATCATACGCCACCACTATAGAATTTGAAGCGGTGAGATCTCCACTGGGTGCTATCTGGATTAGTGTTACAGGCAGGGAATTCGGGAGCGTTCTTCTCCGGCATCCCACCGCCCCACCCCACCTCACCCCCCAACCCCAGGCTGCCTTTTGCCTCTGCCACTGAGAGTGAGTACTGCGTGGGTACTGGCGGCGCCGACTGCTTCCCGTCAACCCTCGGTCGGTCTGTGGAGGGAATAGTTCCAGAGGACAGACGGACGGCTCGCGGAAAAGATTGCCCCCGGAAAGTGGGAGGAATCTTACGAGCAATCAGAGCAGGAGAAGGTGGATGAGGATAAGGAACAGTGCTTAGGGTATGGAGAGGGAGCCCCCGGCCTAAACCATGCACTATGCAGTTTGGTTTCGATGCTTCTCTGCTGGGTTCCGTGTTCCTTCTGCTAGCTTCTATAAGGCAGACCCAGCAGTATATACATAGCGGTAAGTGATTTCAAATACTGGGTGTATGCGATAATACAAGTACTCGGTATGTTCGCAACACTGGGGCAAATGTCTTTTCTGTCAACCATACTGTAACCCATGAACATTCATTATTATGGACCGCCTTGCTTCGTTGTTACAAACTTTTGCGCATGTTCGAGTACTACTGGTACGGTCGGGCCTGATGTGTAGAAGGAAAAATTTTCGTCGGCAAGAGTAAAGCTACTACTACTACTACTACTACTACTACTACTACTACTACTACTACTACTACTACTACTACTACTACTACTACTACTACTACCACTACTACTGCTGCTGCTGC
>JAAUYG010062291.1_pt1 | contig 18305 bp, 10 predicted proteins | sample 7278091 | NCBI WGS metagenome assembly JAAUYG01 (sample SAMN14350201, study PRJNA611818) | marine sediment metagenome | isolation source: surface marine sediment (0.6m) | place: French Polynesia: Moorea | collected 2018-08
GCCGTTTTCGAGATACAGGTTTTTCGAAAATCGGAAATGCACCGAATGACCCCAGAACGACCGTAAGCACTGAAGTGTCAAAAGTACCCTGTGTACACTGAATACTCACCCCCTGACGCCCAAATGTCATTCAGTTTCACCCTACTAGATAAGTGAGGTTTTTGGTGTTCCCATAGGGCACAATGGTGAATTTAAAAACAATCATTAAAAATCGGAATCTCAAAATTTCAAAAATCCAAAAGAGAATTTTTGTGAGGACCACTGAAAAGAAAATTCAGAAAAAGTTTGAAAGGATTCCAAAGTGTTTGGAGGGAGGAGTAGCGTTTTGAAGTTTTGGCTCCAATAGGGTCCCATGTTAAGGAAAACGAAAAAAAAAAATCATTAAAATTTCAATTTTCAAAATTTCAACAATCCCAAACGTATTTTTGTGAGGACCATTAAGAAGAAAATTCAGGAAAAGTTTGAAAACTGCCGGCTGTGATTTGTAGGAGGAGTAGCATTTTTAAAATATTTGCTCCCATAGGGTCCCATGTTAACGAAAACGAAAAACATTCTAAATATGAAAGAAATCCGTGCACAAAGTTCAGAGATAATTGCGACACGGACGGATGGACGGACGGACGGACGGACGACGGACCGACGGACGAGAGACGACGGACAACAGACGACGGACAAATTGCGATTTCATTAGAAACTCTTTCAAAACTTCCAACTGCGATTGTAGAACTAAAATCTGAAACAAATCCGCGCAACAGATATAACGGCGACCCCACTGCGACATGGCCGACGGTCGGGAGACGACCGACGAAGGACAACAGACAAATTTAGATTTCATGACTGCTGACATAGGTAAACAGAGCTTCTTAATCGGCTACATCGAGTACATGTACATAAATAGTATATTTCTAGGAGGGAGTTGCATCATACAGTAGTGGCGGGAATCGCCCTACAATTTTACAACTAATTGTCGAATTTGGCGTCAAGTTTACCATCCAGTGATAGTTATCGATTAGTACTCGGATGAAACGTTTTATGCCAAAAAAGTAATAAATAAATAAAAATAAAATAAATAAAATAACGAAACATCTACCACAGCAGTGCCAGTGCTAAATATGAGATAAATATCCCGGATAAATATGACAAAAATTCTAAACCATCCTGACTTTTATCCATTTGAAGTTTTTGTAAGTTGAGTAGCAACATGTATCAACTATAAAATTTCTTGTAATCACTGCGTAAATCACAAAATTATACTAAGCTTCTAATCGAAGACCTTGCTATCCATTGTTAGATCAGGGAGGGAATCAACGGCTGATGGTTACCATGATTGTATGATCCTTGCATGGCTCGAATAAATCATATAAGCCCACCACTATCATATAGAGGTCGCTGCAATGCGCACCCGTGATGTATGTTCGTGCATAAAGTGACACTGTAAGGTTTATCTTCGTCTGAAATTGCCTCAGTGCATAGCTAAGTATGTAATACGCACTTCGTGATCGTTGTAACTTGTGATCAGCGCAGCCGCTATTTAAAATTTGCCAAAACCGCTAAAGCTAAAGCTGAAATTATTTACAGCAATTTTTTGAGACCATGCAGCTTTAAACCGGCCAGATTTGTAGCCTTAAAATAACTCATAGGTACGGTGCCAATCGCTCATGCTAATCCCCCTGCTCAATAAAGTTCGATATTGATGCGCGGGATATTGTACCGGGCAAAAATGATATACGTACGAGGTATGTCCATTATCCCACAATGATGCTGTGAGTATTAATAATATTGACAAAAGTCACATCTATTATATATTAAGATATGTGGCATCTATTATATATTAATTTTGAAATAATTCATATTTTTACGCATAAAAGTTTTGAATTATTTCAGAATTAATATATAATAGATGCCACACATAAGTCATCGTATCTCTGTATTTTTCACATAAGTCACCGTATCTCTGTATTTTTCAAAAAAAAAAAAAAATTTGATATTTTTAACCGACACTAAAAATGTGGCTTTTGTCAATATTATTAATACTCACAGCATCATTGTGGGATAATGGGCATACGTTGTACGTATATTATTTTTGCCCGGTACAATGTGCCGCGCATCAATATCGAACTTTATTGAGCACAGGGATTGGCAGAGGCGATTGGTGACTACGGGAAGCGCCCTTTTCTTTCCAGAGGTGAAAAAAGCCCACTTCATGCACTTATTGCTACCTGCCCCTGACCGCTTACCCAGGCCAAGTCGTAAGTATGAGGGGGAATAGATCATTCCCGTAATGCATTCAGGGCGCTCCGTGGGGGTAAGCAAAGTCCGGATGATCAATAATTCCTTCTCGTCAACTCTCGATTCAGGGAAGTGAAACGGTTCGCACCACAGGGTGCCCCCGATTGTCCCATGCACTCGCAGAAACGCCGGCGGTATTTGTAGTGGGGGCAACCAGCTTTTGCTTCACCTTAAGTCTCTTCAATCGTGCAGTAAATATGATACGGAGCGGAACAAAGCGGATTAATTAGATACACCGTGATTTTGAGACCATGGCTTTTTGTGTGGAAGAATAAGGGGAAGGTTGGTATTTCTCTCTATTTTAGGACAACAGGCAATATATTGTCTAATTAAAAGAATTCTTTGATGTCAGATAAAAAGATGTGTGCACCATACCGCTTTTTCTTTTTGTAACCCCAGGAGTAAAAGGAACTATTGTTGAATGCTTTATATATAAATAAGTTTAACGGTTTATTCCTTCCTTTCTTTAATCGTTCTTTCTTTCCTTTTTTCTTTTTTGCTTTCTATCTTTCTTTCTCTCGTTCTTTCTTCCTTTCCTTTCTTTCTTATTTGGCATTCCCACATCTCTGCCATGTATCTCTCATTAAATGTACATGTATAACATGAAAGTATGGTAGCTAATGAGTAAGACCTTTATAATATCATTGTATAAAAGCCTTTTAGAGCTATATAATACATGAAATTGCGTCCACATATAACGCACTATGTCTCTTGCAAGAAAAGAATTTCAAAGAATAAAAAGCAAAAGAATTATATGGTATGCACACGACTCTGTTTGAAGGGTTGTCTCTATATAATCTGTTTCTCCAGAAATTAATTATGGAACTATACGTATACAGAATAAGGTTAGCAAGCATCCTAACACCTGCTGCATAATATATTTCCTAATCCAAGATATCTTCGTATACACCGGGTGCCTTCTCAGTTGACAAGAACCTTGCGGCGATGATCACTGTATTAATCATTTATCCTCACCAGACAAAACGGGTACACCAACAATTAGCAGGACCACTCCGGGACCAAGACACGCGATAAGCTTAAATATTAAGCTGCGGGATTACTTTTCACAACTTCGTCAGTATTGACTCAGGGACCCACCAACGTACTAAATTCAGTGCAAGTTTGTTGTATAAGCTTTTTGAGCAAACAAAACCTGGGTACATGTAGGTTGGAATCACCTGAGCCTGATTCATAATAATCATAAATTTTGAACAACGCCAGTGTTCTTTTATTTTTTTTTCCAATGTTAAATGCCGAAAAAAAGTTGATTTCCTGAAGTTTTGATGCTGATGGCCATTTTTTGACACCATACAGATTTAAGCGTCAGATTTGTAGCCTGAAATAAACTCATGGGTAATAATATCTCTTTTAAACTTCCGTCCAGCTATTCTGAAGGTTTGCTTCATGATCGCGTCTGCGTTTAAATACATATCCTTTTCTTCATTTTGAATGGATCCTTTTGTGATAAAGAGGCACGGTCGAAGTGCTTGCGTTCGAAATTTCGCACCAACCCTACAATGAGCTGTTTATGTATTTTTATTTGATTACCTCTATTTAAAAACTTGAGGTCTAACAGACAAATTATTACTCTAGCGTGTTAAGACGATGACCTAAATGACAACAATAGCAATTAACGACTTCCTCCTCTGGATACATACAGGCTAATGTTTTATTACACTTTCGGACTGCTTTTAGATATCCAGTGTTTAAGCTTCTTTCTGCCTAAAGAATCATACCCTGTGTAGTAGCAGTTACTTCTGTGTTGGTAGTAGAGGCTTATAGATTGTTGACACAGACTGAAGTCCTTTATCACATTTATGCTTGCATGGAACAAACGTTTTTCTACACTTGTTTACGTACACTTGAAAAGGATTGTTTCCTATCGGCCACCCAGAAAGTGCGACTATTACAATTTCTGTTTGTGTTAGAAAACATTGTTTCTTCTGATATAGTAGTTAATACTACATGTATCTGTCATACGACACATACGAAACAACAACAATTTCAAGAATACACCTACGTACATGTACTTAAGCGAATGGTAACACTTGCTCCCTTTGCAACAGAAGCGAATTATTTCAATAAGATCACTATACATTATACAGATAAGGAAGTGTGTAACCCAAGCAGGATCCCTATTGAGCTTCTCTCCATGGTACACTCTCTACTCCTGTTACATACACCTTAAGGTGTTACATACATTTCGTAAGCTGCCATATACATTGTGTTGGCATATTCCACAAACAAGCAGCATAGTATTATAACACATCGTTTTTCGGCCATTAATGTACGTGTTGTGTGTATGCACAACTGCATGCATTTTTTAACGTTGTACTGAATGTTTTCAGGTAATCAATAACAGAGCGTTTGACACAGTTGGGAGGGTGCGAGGGACGAAAATCATTCTTTTCTATCCACTTTTTGTTTTTGTTCAGCCAGAGATGTACATTATGTAGGGGAACATTAGGCTCTGAAAGATTGAGTTATTTGCATTCTTATTTTTGTCTAATATAAATTTAGATATTTTAGCTAGTATGAACTTCATAACTCATCATTTCATGCCAGCTTATAGCTCCATCAAGTATAACCTCTAAGAATTTATCAGAGTTTTGTCTTTCTACAATATTTTTACTTATTGTCAATGTCACATTAGTCTGTTTTGGTCTCTTTTCCTTGCACCCCAAAAGAACTGTTTTATCGATATGCAAAGATATTTCTTCTGTAAGATAGTTCTTTAACGCTCTTAAATCAAACTTAACTATACGGTTCTGTAACATCAAAGTACTCATGAACTATAGTGGTATCTGCTGCAAAAAGAATCGTTTTACCAAATTCTTGGCATTAGGGCGGCAGACTATTATTATATAAACTACATAAAAGTGGACTTAACACATAGTTCTGGTGTAACACCCCCCCCCCCCCCCCCATGTATTAACTAGGCTCTGGCCATGCTGGTCCACTGTGCTATTATAACCATAGCTGCTGCTACTCTGGTTGGGTTGTCATAAATGGCTCTGGCATTGTCAGAATGTGCTGGTTGGGTTTACAGCTGGATGGTTCACCTCTAAAACATGAGGAATGCGACATTTTTTAAAAAATAAATGTTGTTTTGGCAAAATTAATACAATATATGTCGCTGGCTTCTCCGTAAATTTAACGATTATTATGTACTCACGGTGTTTAAGCCAGCTGGGGAGCCAGGGATCTCATATTATCTAGCCTATCATCATACGAACACAACAAAATCGTTTCCCTCTTAATGTATTTCTTCTGATTTTTCTCCCATTCGTTGTGTACCGAGTGAGACGACATTGCATATCGTTCGTTTTTCCATAAACCTGACGTCATTTTAATGCTCGGCCAGCATGCAGTGTACCGGTGACACGGGGAGTACCGCAAGGATCCGTTTTAGGCCCGTTCTTTATATCCCCGACCCTTTTCGATCATGGTCTGCCATGTCACTCTTATGCAGCTGACACAAAGTGGCTCGTCGCTACAAAAGCACGCCAGTATGATATCCATAATGTACTGACGCCCAGAGGACGGCCGCGACGGGATAAGGTCATGGATTAAGAAAGCTTCAGGGTCAAAGCAACAATGCAACCCAACCCAGTTGTTTACCTTCTATACTAACTTTGTCAGGATCGAAGTGTTACAAAAGATCTTGGAGTGGTCTGGGGCTAAGGGTTACAATGGTTAATAAGATTCACTGCAAATGAATGTATAAGGTATCAACACTGCATCATCATCGAAACACTATTAAAGATTACAAATTATTTGTCGGTTATAGCGTTTAAAGCGGATAGAACATTCACTTGTGTTCAGTAGGTTGGATTCTAACAACGACTTCATAATATACCCAGTTCATTTCTACAAATGGTGTACAGGGTACAGAAGTAGGGAAAAGTTAATACAGGGCAAAGGCACGATCATAGGTGACTTCGCTTTCGTGAAGAACTGTATCATGTGTGCATTGGGTAGTAGTGCTGAAGCGAATGCAATTCAAAGTCTTTTCTAATATCTAACGGCTGAGTCAGTAGCAGTAATCCTCGATACCTTACTCCCTTATCCTATAGGATGCACACACATACTGCCACTCAATCTTCGGTTGAGTAGGGATGTTTTCAAATTTCAGGTGCCCTGTTCTTAATTAACATCATTAGTGGTAACCATGCATTTTTTCTATCGTAGCAATATTCGCGTGTGGATCATCTGTCGCTCACAATTAGAGCCGCGCATTCATTTAATAATTTCAAATCCACATAAACCATATAGATATATATTTATGAGAACTGCATGATAAAATTGGAAATCGAGCTTTTAGGTTAACTGCGGTAAAAAAATCGGTTGACTAAGATTTTCAATATGCCTACCTGATAATTTTCTGGGCTGACATTTTTCCACAATATATAAGCTACATGGCAAAAGTCGGCCGAAATGAAGAAAAGACACCAATTTCACTTTGGGGGATTGGATTTGCTTGACATTTGCTATTACACATTTGGATACCATTTTCTTGGACCACAATTAAACTGATCCCCCCATTTCCAACCCTTGATTTCATTATCGTCGGCTGTACTTTTTTTATTTATTATACAGCGTTTGCTCCTGTGCAGTTTACAGCCATTGGCTAACATAAACAAGCACAGAGTGCAATGCTCCTGCGTGTATATGTGTGTCTGTCTTTCTGTCTGTCTGTCTGTCTGTCTGTGTGTGTGTCTGTTAAGAAAATATCTCAAAAAGTATTGAACCAAACAACTTCATTTTTGATGGGAGCCTTCCCTCAGACCCAGGGAAGAAAAATGATTTATTTTGAGAAAAAAATGCCAAGGCGTAACTGTGGGTGCGGGTGATCCGAAATTTGGGCCTTATGATAAGAGATAGGGGGAAATTTGTCAAGTGCTTGTAACAGCTAAACGGTGAGAGATAAACGTGTAGTTACTATTAGACACTAATAGGTATATGGGGAGACCAACTACCCTATTAGATTTGATCTTGAGCGACCTTTAAAGGTCAAATTCAAGGTCACTGATATTTCAAAGCCGTATATCTTGAAGATGAGCCGAGTTAGGCCCTAGTTGTATTAAACATGAATAGGAAATCATATATGGGAGCAATGGCACCATCACATGTGACCTTGATTGACCTTGGAAGGATCAAAGTCAAGGTAACTGAGATTTCGATGTCTTATATCTCCTACAGGAGCACAGTTATAGGCCACATGTTACTGTTAAACATTAATAGAAAAGTATGCATGGGGAGTCCAATGGCACTGTGGCATTTGACATTGGGTGACCTTGAAGGTCAAGCTCGAGGTCACTTAGATTTGGAAGCCTTACATCTCGTAAATGAGGTGTGGTAGTCCATATGTTGCTGTTAACAATTAATGGGGAACTATATTATGTCCAATGGCACCGTCAAATTTGACCTTGAGTGACCTCAAAAGGTCACAGTCAAGGTCACTTGCATATTAAGTGGTATGAGGTCTGTATGTTACTCATATATATACTGGTAATAGCAATCTGGGTAGTAGATAAGGGAATTTGTGGTCTGGCGGGCTTTTCCGCTGTCTGAGCGGCCTTTCTTGTTCTTATGTAGTTCAATATAGCAATTTCCATAGAAATATAAATGAAAGGCAGCGAACCCAAAATAGAATATTTTATAGTTTTATAACTACAATGCGGAGTGATACAGCGTGGGCTGTTTGAAGTTTTCAGCACAATATGAATAAGGTGCGAATAGGTGATTAAACTGTCGCTATTTAAGACGCAAAGGAAGATACTTCAAATACCCCCAAAATTGAAAAGCATATACATATGTACGTCACATAAAACATGTCTATGCATTTGATGTGTGACAACAGTGCTTGTTTGGAGAATGAAAAGCGTCTAAGAGAACCGGCATCTGGTGCACATTTCAGATGTTGTCCGGCTGTCTGTGTGCGCTACAGCCTTCCCTAGGACGTCTTAAATTAGGAGAACGTTTTCATTATCTTTTTATCGCGCCCCTTTCCCTTTGTCCGTGGCACCATCGGGGAGGGGACTCCCGACGTCTAACAATTTACTAATGTAATATATTGATGAATCGATTTGCGGGAGTAACCGCGCAGAACATGCCGCGGAGGGCAGACGACATTAGTACGAGGCATTATAGAAGGCGGGACAGGGACCGTTTCTCGAAAAAAACATATGTGCTAGAAATCAACTGTTAAGTCTAGATATCACACTAACAAACTGTCCTCTAAAAATGTTTAAAACGGCCTCCAGCCGATCATAAAGGTTTCCGAAGGAAAAACAAATGCTATAATGTTTACAACGAACTAAAATATTTATAGGAATCACCATTTGTCAATATTTGCGGCTAATGTTCATCGAGCGCTTAAGTTTGATTAGATAATTTTGGGAGACGCGCCCCAGGTCGCTGCTGTTGGCACGAGTACCTGTCGTGTTGTTTTGATACCATGGAGTGCTCTGCGACTCGTGGACAAAACTATGCAGTCATCTGTCATTCACCCCCGCCGCGATTTGAAACCCGTCGCAGGAGGCAGAACCGTCGGCCTCAATACGTGTGCAGCAGTTTGCTCAGTGGGTCAGGGATGACATGATGACGGAGCAACTGACGCAGAACGGATGTCACTGGTCCGAATCGAATGATAAAGGCTCTTCTCTAGGCTCTCACTATACATAATTTTTATTTGAGAAATATTACATATTTCGAGCCTTTACAGCAAAAAGTATACATAATCTGACCACTTAGAGAGATCTCCCTTCATGTTACTTTCATCTTTTTTATGCCAAATTTGTGTAAAAGGCCGACAAACAATTTCAGGGACTTACTAGTAAAAAGGCAATTTATAGTATTCTCACAGTTTTACTGACAGTAGTAATAATAAGTAAAAAGGTCTAAATCTAATTAATTAAACCGAATCAAATCAAAAAAAAAATTCAAATCTGGCAGTCGAGCTGTATCCTCGAATTATGAATGTTTCAAATATTAAGAATCTTGAAATCACTAATTCTTGAGTTCTCATTTATAACGCCCGTGACATTTTTGTCGATGTGTTTATCGCAGAAAAAACGAGTCATTATTAATTTCCACTCGGTATACATGTGTAGCACTAACTGCTGGTCTATTCACGAGTGTTTCAGCTAACGGTATTCTGGAAAATGACGAATTGCATCCTGATTCTGCCGTTAGAACCATGGCCCCTCTGTTGACCAAAACATTAAAGACAAAAGGTTCCATAGGTCGCTATTCGGGACTGGGTAATCGATTTTCGTCTGTGTTCTTGTTCTGCTGGCATGCCAAACTGTCGTTAGGAGAGAAAAAATGTCGCCAAAGTCTGAACAGGATAATTTACTCTGTTAAGGAGTCCCGGTCGCTATTTTTTGCACATTCGGGCATTGATACAGAATGTGCGAATCGGAATTTTGTTTTAAAAATAACAACAAACGTGAGTTTATAATATGGGTTAGGTGAACGTGTATATGTATTCCTGGATAAAACATTCTGGGCGTTTTTTTTTTGTGAAAATTGTTGAATGAATCGTGATTGAAAAACGTTTTGGCTAGTATGATTATAACCCCCTGAAATGTCAACAGTTACAATGAAGGGCTGAGGGACATTGAATGCTCCTGGAGATTACATGTATTAGTATTGAATACTAATGACTTTAAAGTGGCATCGTATATGTTAAGTACTTTTGATATTTTATCGCTTCAAATGTACATGTATGTCAAATATTACATAAATACTACACGTATGTTCTTCCACAGTTAACATGTACGGGTTTTAATATGCGAGGATTTGAAAGAACAATGAAACTAGTGTATGAAGAGATCGTTTGAAAGGGGCGCCGCAAGGATAAATCCCTAGGCCTTATGCACTTATTATGTTCTTAAATGATTTTCACTCACGTTAAGAAATGTAAAGGCCTGTATATAGTACTCTAAAATACTAAATGTTTTGTTGTATGAAAACGAATAGCACTTTATTCTGATCTAATGAATAATTTAGGGTTGTATCTAAAGGTGTAACATTTAAACAATTTCAAGATCAACCATAACTCCGCTGCCCTAAAAAAAGCAAATTTATGTCTATTACATGTAGTCACTTATTCTCTAGTGGTTTGAGAGACAGTGCGCAGCAGATGTAGCCAGTCCGATAAGAAAACGACGCTAATGATTGCCTCTATGTGACAATGGCCGACTATCGACTGCAGGTCTGATTGGACCGCTCCATTCCTTGACATGTACTTGCACCACAAAGCATTCGTCTCTCTCCATTGTTCATTAATGCATTGCCTAGCCAAACCTTATACCTGTGCCACTGCAGTGCTGCCGACCCTATGCAGAATCGAGCCACGGGCTTTAATGACGTCATATCTAATTACATATTGGCCACTTTAGGCTTGAAGTTTGTGTTCGTCCAGCGCGAGTTAGGATATCCGCTATTGACTGATTTATAATCCCCTGATTAGCCGGATTATAGGCACCCGTTTGGTGACTGCTATATTGATTGCAGCTGTCATTCAATCTGGAAGGACATCGGCGACAAACCCATGTCTACACTTCGTTCCAAATATGCTACGGTGCCTACTGTGTAAACTGGTTGGCCCTCGTTTGACAGGTTTGGCATTGTTTAGGCTGGTCTTGCTTGACACCTTCCACAATAAGGGTTACTTCGGGGATGCCTTCGTGAAATTTTCACTGTTTGGGGTAATGAACTTGAATTCGACGAATAGTATAAGGGAAAGAGGAAAAACTTGGGAATTTAAAGATAGCTTTAGCCTATTGGTGAATACAGGGGGCTATATTAATGCACTGTCCGTACAAAACTTTCAGATAACAATGCCCCAAAAGATGTTTTAGATATGTTCATTCATATTTGTGTTCACTTTTCCTGCTGTTAACATTTTAAATATGGAAATGTCACAGTCTACTGCTACATATTCATAATGTTTGAAATGAATCTCTTCCATCTCGTATCAGGAAGATAATTTGACATGCTTTTGCAAAAATATTATTTGGTATTTTTACAAGTACTTTGGAATGCCATTTGATATTTTTAGGCGTGGTTTGGCATAAAGTCACAAGATGGCGGTATAGGATTGCAAGGGCAGATCAGTCTTGACCTTGGCCCTTGGGGCAAAATCGTGCCAACAATAGATTTCTAAGTTATATTTTCAAATCCAATATCTCAACTTGGCACGGATTTGGGTTGAGTTATTTGATCCAGATGACAGTTTTCACAAGAATGAAAATAGAGAAGGAAAATGCACTAAGTATGGTATTAGATGACTATGGACGCTTGGTAAAAAAATTTTTTGCCTAAGAAACTTACTGTGACACTATTATGGGGGGCATCTGATGAAAATTAGAACATTAAAAATATTCCATATTAAATATCAACCCTGTACACACACTGCACGTTACTGCCTCAGCACACAAGCATCAGAAACATACGGGGGGAATTTCAGCTATTTTAGATGAGCAGTTTTATCGTCAACACCATACTGTCACAGCCGATATATTAAAATGGTCTTCCACCACTAAGCTTTATTATTCACAGTAGAATCGTCACATGTATAAAGCGCACTGAAATCGTTTCATGTCTTCAAACTTTCATGAAGCTTTATGTGGTAACAATTGTGTTGTTCTCCTGAAATGCGTTGCATACCTATATGGACATATGGGTTATCGAAGAGCTTTGTGCTATTTAATATAACAGTAGTTTGTGTATTTTTCGGTCTTATAATTTGAGATTTAGGGGTAGATACTCATGGCAAAAGATGACTTGTTTTTGATTTAGATAAAAATATCTTTAAATTGTTGCTCTGTTACAGTTGTATTCTATTCAGTGAAACTGTGTGGCAGACCGATTGAACGGTAGTGTCTAGAGGCGAGATTCGTCTCACGAAATTCAATCGTCATTCCCAATTGCAACCTGTAACGTTATGTTCTTTTACATACATACGTTCAAAGTCGTGTTACTATCCGCTACTGGCCAGACAATTCAGCAGATGTTATGGCACCGTTACACTGTCTACCACTGTCCCCAAATCACCCACCACATATCATGGCACTATATACGTAACAAATTTACGAATTCAAATATGCAAACAAAATATACAGTCAAAAGTTACATTTAGTATACACACCAAGCAGTTGTATCCTATTCATGATTTACTGCGTTACATTTCTGACTTGACGGCACATGTCTTATTAAGATTTTACACACTCGCCAGAATTTGCCTGTCGTAAATTTTGATTCAATTTTTAAAACCCCCCATATATAATGCATGCCTCATTGATCGGTGCCGTGGCACCGTTTGGTGCGCACCCGTGACGTCGCTACTCGGGCTGGCTCATTCGTCACCATCCAGGCATAGTGCCGGAATCGAGCACAAATTATTCATAAAATGGTGGGCCAAAGTTCCACATAGATACTGCCAATGATTGCTATAACTTCATCATCTCACGCTACCACCCACGTCTGTTTAACTAGAAAAAAAAAATATATTTTCCTGCTTGCATTAATGACATGTCATGGAGGTTTGGCGTCTGGAAGTTTTGTTTTATACATTGTGTGTCGGAAATCAGCTTGAATTATTCAACGCCATGCGTGAGCTATGGGATGGATATAACCCGAGCGCAAACAATAAATGGGTGGCTAAATAAACGACTGGAGATAAATGAATAAATTACAAATGTATATCACTTCTTATAAATTACCTCTATCTATATCATTGCATTGGTTGCGGGAAATAGCATTTTAATGTGTTTATTACGTTATTAAGTATTAAAAGGGCTCCACATGGGTCCAAATAATTTAATATGCTATGTCACACGTCACTTTTTATTTTTCCCTATGTCACCATGTCACTTTTTATAAGACCTTGACGTCACTTTCTACAGTTTTTATAAGAGGCCACATCGGACTTCTACAACTTTTAAAGTGGTCGTGTCGCCCTTCTTTTTTACCTATGTGGAGCCCTATTAAAAAAGTATCGCAGATTTTGTTACCGCCGTTTTAGATTGATGAACAAAGGGTCCTGAATAATTACAGGGATGACATTTAATATGTAATATTTTTGCCTTTCTAATTTTCATCAGATCCCCCCCTCCATAACAGTGTTACAGTGTTTCTTTGGCAGAAAATCTTAAGCGTTCATAGTCATCTAACATCACACTTAGTGCATTTCGTATTGTATCTTTTTGAGATATTGATTTTTGAAAATATAAATTAGGAATCTATTGTTGGCACGATTTTGCATTGAGTTGTTTGATCCAGATGAAAGGGTTCACAAGATTGAAAAATACAACGTAGGAAATGCACTAAGCATGATGTCAGATGACTATGAAGGCTTGGCAAAAATATTTTCTGCCAAAGGAAACACTGTAACACTAATATGGGGGGGGGGATCTGATGAAAATTAGGAAAAAAAATCCATATTAAATATCAACCCTGTATATGACATTGAAATATATAATAGCTGCATACATGTATTTTTACAGTAAGGAAAAGCATTACTGTATGACAATATATGTTATGCACTATCGCAGCTTCCTCACAAGGGTTCTTTTCTGTAAATAGAGCTATAGAGATTTTAGGTTGCGCTTTGAAGACTAAATATATTTTGCGACTATATGTCAGATTAGTTCTGACAACATTTTGGTCAAAACCACTTTGGTCTTTTTGTTGCTATTTGTCGTGAAAACGACCTATACCCAAGATTCAGTTTTAATGGTCAACATATGTGAAACAAATAAAAACAAAAACATGACATGATTAAAAAGTTGCGCCTACCTACCGCGTTAAGAACACCCACAGAGGTGTGTGCTTGTGTGTGTGTCCATATCACCGATTAGAGACAAATAAACAGAAAAAAAAACTAAGGTGTGGTTATGCGGATGCCCTGTGATGACAGTATTCTTTGTACAACAGGGTTGTTTCTCCGGGTTTCTGTCGGGTTCACAATCACAGTTGAACTTTGGTTTCTTTTCAGGCACTCAAGCGTGTCGGCGGCGATGAACCAAGACCGCGTGGAATACCGTGCTATTACGGAAGCGTGTTTGTGGCATTGCCCGCCCACCAGCCCCGTCACACAATGGGATCCGTGAATTCTGTTTCAAATCCGTCCTGCGTGATTACGGCGCTACAGTAGTCTACCACACCTCTGTGAATTGATTTGTTGATCACAGAAGACACCTCACCTTTTGTTGTCCACGCATGGGCCACCTTTGGACGAAGAGAGAGGATATATATATGCATGTATCTAACATACAAGTGAAGAAAAAAGAAACGTGTGGTCAACTGGGTATGGTCGCGAGGCTTGAAGATGATTCAAAATATACGCAGAGTGACTTTAGAGTAAGCTTGGGACATCGCCTTAGAAACCGAGAGAACAGCAGAGTCACATCAGCCCGGTGAGTTCTACTTCTACTTAACATGTCCAACTGGAGCAGGGCGAAGGCCTCTGTCCTTCGAAGGACTAGCGGTCTCCCAGGTCGTTCCATGTCGCTGATCCCGAAGAAATCTCTCTCACCGGGAAGCAATTCCAAGCAGAGCAACCGGATCCGGATCAACGTGGGCGGGGTCCGGTACGAGACCTATAAAAACACTCTAAAGAATATTCCGGATACTCGTCTCGCGTGGCTCACGGAGGGAACCTCCCAGAACAACGCGGACTATGACCCGGGAACGGGCGAGTACTTCTTCGACAGGCATCCCGGGGTGTTCAACATGATCCTCAACTATTATCGCACGGGACGTCTGCACGTCCCGACGGACGTCTGCGGGCCGCTGTTTGAAGACGAGCTGGGATTCTGGGGTCTGGACGAGAAACAGATTGAGCCCTGCTGTTGGACGACCTACAGAACTCACAGAGAAGCCCAGGAGACCCTGAAGGAGTTGGACGATGACGCTCCAGGAGCTGACGTCGAGGACAGGGGGGACGACGACGAGGATAGCATGGAGGAGGAGAGCGCCATGGCACAGCGGTTTGGCTTGGAGGAGGTCAAGGCACCGCAAAGAAGTCGGTGGCAGAGATTGAGACCAAAGATCTGGACCATGTTGGAAGATCCCAACTCATCTAAAGGGGCAAAGGTAAATGACACTGTACTCATGTTTATGATACTCTTGCTTATCACAATTTTCTTGTTACTTCTTTCTTTCTTTTTCTTTTCTTTTCTTTTCTTCTCTTTTCTTCTCTTCTCTTTTCTTCTCTTGTCTTCTCGACTCTTCTCTCCTCTTCTCTTCTCCTCTCTTTCTTTCTTTCTTTCTTTCTTTCTTTCTTTCTTTCTTTCTTTCTTTCTTTCTTTCTATCTTTCTTCTCCGACTCCTCACATCTCCCCTACTACTTCTTCCTTGTCGTGGTTATTCTCCAATTCATTCTCCTCCACCACCTCCTTCTCCTCCTCCTCCTCCTCATTTATTTATTTATGTTTCACTTACCAATATATTTATACTGTTTAGGCTAATTATAGCGATATGTTTTATTCTACCTTGGTGCCCAGATAAAATACATAAAATCATGATACATGTACAACAAGATACTATTCAACGGAAGTTGTTAAAAAAACTTTCCTACATAAATTTAAAAGTAACAGAACCACAGTTCGTGAGATCATCTGGTCACATCATCATAATTATCCTTATCCCCATGGCCATTAGCTTTATCTCTACTTCATCACCTTCAGAAGAGGAAACTGAAAAAAGTCACAGCTGCTTTGCACATGTATCTGCTAAGACGCTTCTGCAGTTGATGTTAATCTTAGTTTATCGAAAACAATAATGTTTATATCACTATAGGCAACTTGGCATATGTGTCGGTGTGTGAAATAACATGGCACGAACATCATTTGCGGTCATGAAACGGAAAGAAATTGGCATAAAATAGGAACAGATTTTGAATTATATTTGTTATTGATATTTTATCAAAATAATTCTATCTTTGAAGTATTTAACAAGATAATGGTTAAGGCATAAGTAATGCTTTTTTATTTGTTTCAGATGTTTGCTATAGTTTCTGTGTTCTTCATACTGCTGTCGATAGCTGTATTCTGCCTGGAGTCGCACATAGCTTTCCGCGTCCCCCGGAACGCGTCCGACCCCTTGGACATAAACTGGACCACATGGGAGAAAAACACGAAGTCTCAGCCGGTGAAGGCTCTGCTTATCCTGGACTACGTTTCCACTGCGTATTTTACACTGGAGTTCATAGTTCGTCTGACAGCGTGTCCTAGCAAGAAGAAGTTCTTCCGGGGGATCCTCAACTGGGTGGACATCTTTGCTGTGGTTCCTTTCTACATTGAGCAGGCTGTGGTGCTGGCTCGACCGGAAGTGCAGTTCACTCTGTATCTCCAGGGCTTCAAGGCCCTGAGGATGGTGCGGATCTTCCGGATCTTCAAGCTCACTCGTCACTTCAGCGGTCTCAAGATCCTGTGGCACTCAATCAAGGCCAGCGCCAAGGAACTGCTCCTCCTGATCCTCTTCCTCCTCATCACCGTACTCATCTTCGCCTGCCTGGTCTACTACGCGGAATCGGTGGAAGAGGATGATAAGAACAACTTCAAGAACATACCCCTGGGGTTCTGGTGGGCGTTGGTGACGATGACCACCTTGGGGTATGGGGACATGTATCCCAAAACGGGGCTGGGGTACGTGGTTGGGGCTCTATGCGCCGTTGCAGGCGTGTTGGTGTTGGCGTTGCCAGTGCCAGTGATCGTGAATAATTTCGCCTTGTATTACTCACACGCACAGGCTAAGATGAAGCTGCCGAAAAAGACTCAGCGGGTGCTGGCTGCAGCTCACGATGACCTCAAGGCGCCTGTGCTTGGCACAATGGAGGAAGAGGAAGAGGAAGAGGAACGTGATGATGGGGAGGAAGACGCTGACTGTGATGACCAAGGGGGTGGGTCGGGGAAACCGCAACCACCACCACCAGCAGCAGCAGCAGGAACCAAGGTGTCTGCCACTGACTCAAACATGAGTGAGAGAGACCAAAAGGCCAGGGATGGTAACGGTCACAGCGACTCAGGCAATCGTCCCAGGATGTCCATAGCTGACCGTAAGTTTTGTCATGGCCACATATCGAATCGATGGGAAGGGGACATCTTCACCTTAAACTAATAAATGCTGATACATTAAAAACATTCCTGGTCCTATGAAATAAGCTCTAAACTTATCCGTCATACAGATACCTGAATAGTAGATGACTTTGTGAAATGTACAAGTCACAAGTAAATACTTTAATGCTTAACTGGTCCGAAATGTTGTTGCCTGTGGTGGATCGACCTAAACGAAACACGGTGTCCCTAGAAAGAGTTATTATCAAGGTGTTCATGTTCTTCAAAAATACCGTTTCTTCTGTATTAAAATTCTTCGAACGATGGTTACTCAGGAGGCGAGCCTTTATGTGGATTATCATTTAACAAGTTTGTAAATTTGACAAAATGTTTTGTTTTTATTTCTAGATAACATTCTAGTTGCGTTAGTTTTCCTTCTGTAGTAAGAACATGACCTAGTTATTGATAAACCCCTCGCCGTGCTGAAATGAATACGCACCGAGTGACCTACCATGCACTTTCGCCAAAGTACATGTATGTTTTTTTATTTTGGTCCATTTTGCTGCATATCATGTACCTGCACTGTCTATAGGCGGGCAAAGCTTTACAACGTACCCAAATGGTTCCAGCTGTCATACTTCCCATGCCGATTCCCCCTGTCCATGTATTGGGTGTACTGAGAGGGAATATATGTGTTTTTTATGGGGCTGTTTATTGGATATCGTAACCGACATGGGTTCTTGCATAACTTTTGCCATGTCAACATCATAACAGTTTTAATGAAGGCACGTTCAAGAACCACGGAGAAAAAAATGTTATTCGATTGCGTGATTGATTCTGGCGCTTAAATGGCTATTTCTGAAGAAGGTCCAGGGAACAATGCCAATTCAGTTTTAACAGTTTCATTTCGTCGTTTGGTAAAATAATTTATACACTTATACTTTTGCC
>JAAUYG010041175.1_pt1 | contig 18304 bp, 10 predicted proteins | sample 7278091 | NCBI WGS metagenome assembly JAAUYG01 (sample SAMN14350201, study PRJNA611818) | marine sediment metagenome | isolation source: surface marine sediment (0.6m) | place: French Polynesia: Moorea | collected 2018-08
ATCGCACACCCAATTTTTTGGTGTTGTTTTTTTTTTACCCAAAAAAAAAAATTCCACCCACCCTGAGTATTGTTATATTTTTTTCTACCCCTGTTTTTTTTTTTAAAAATTAAACCCCCCCCCAAACCCCCCCCCCCCCCCCCGAGTGAAGTACAAAATTAAAGACCACCCCAGAATCCCCCCCCCCCCGAGTGAAGTACAAAATTAAGACCACCTCAGAATCCCCCACAAGTAAAGTACAAAATTAAGACCATCCCAGAACCCCCCTCCCCTAAGTACAACATTAAGACCACCTCTGAAACTGTCCCCCTCCCTCCCCCGAGTGAAGTACACAATTAAGACCATCCCAGAATTAAGACCACAGTTCTGGGTGTTCCACTCATTATCAACATTTTGCCCATATACCATGTATACAGTGATACATCATTTGATTTCGACACCAGTCGCTGCATGCTTGTACATTGTATGTATATGGAAGGAGGAGGGGGGGCACTGTATATGGTCTACTATTATAAGCAACATTTATGGTACATGTATATGACCCAGCCGTGTGTTACAGGATGGATAAATTACATGGGCTGTATCTTGGGGAAAATGCTATTTTCTGCTTGGGTGGGCTGCTCATACATGGACATGAGCCTGCCAGTTTAACCAGAATGGATACGGTGCTTTATATATGACGGCAGTGGCACTGCTTTCACTGCAGTTATTACAGCTTGGCTGCCAGGATATCATGGCGATGTTATTGTATGAGGCGGAATAGCAAGAAATCCGTGCCTTTAGTAAATATGGCGCCAGATTTTGATATTTAAGATTACTGTCACGCTTTTCCCCCTGAAGACACATTAATGCCTGTTCTGGAAGAAAAGGAAACTTGCCTTTAATTTTTCTGATGCTTCTAAATTTGAACTTGAAGTTTTTCTGTTCTTGGGTTTCAAATTATTAATCAGTGGGTTTCAAATTATTGATCAGATCTCTTACATACACTTACTTGTGTGGTTTGAAGTTTGAAATTTGAATAATCTCTTTTTTCACATGGTAACAGCTACATATGTATGGTTGGTTGTTTTTCTCAAATGATCAGAGTTGGAACAGTTAATTACCAATTGCCAATGACCAATCTTACTCACCAGTGGTTATAGGTTGTATATTCCTGAATTTAAAGCTATTAGCATTATGGTACAGTGCATCTTCTGAAATGGAAAACTAAATGAAACCATATGAAACCATCAAAGGCATGTCTGCAGTAACTGACAAACTGGCAGTGAGTGGAGAACAAAAAAAAAATTAAAAAGAAAGACCTCTGGGACAGCAGAAAACCTTGCCTGCCAGACTATTGTAACACTGCCTTCATATGGGATTTCGTTAAACCTAACGATGGTCATTAGGGTGTTAATACAAAAAGGGCAGTATCTGTGTCGAACCTTGCCCTTGTATTTGAATTTCCAGATATTAACTTCAGGTCACACTTACTAGAGCTGCCATATTGTTCATATATGATCTCTTGGTTAGTATTCAATAATCATATTTATATACACCAAGTCAATTCCGACCTTGAACTTGACCTTTCAAGGTCACTCACAGTAAACTCAGATGCTGTTTGTGGACTCCCGATATATATATAATTTAATATTACCCCAACTCTTGTCATTTTGAAGATATCGTTATAAAGGCTTGAATTATGAGTGACCTTGAACTTGTCTTTTCAAGGTCACTCAAGGTCAGATCTCAATGATACATTTCGACTCTCCAGCCCTGCACCAGACAGTGATGCCTGTCACTGAAAGCTGTTAACCAGCATTAAATGGCACCTTCCAGAAATCGATAACGCCCAGGCACAGCCAATGCATACTATGAAATGAACTTGAGCAATTATGTGCAGAAAAAGTACTAAATCTACCATAGACATGGTAATAAGCAGGTCGACAAAATAGCAGACACAATCAGACCCATTACAATATATTGATGTTCCTTTGATGCTAGAGTCATACCAGACAGATCCACTATTCTATTCAGCAGGTCATTTTCGGCTCCTACATTGTGCAGTTTACTGATGTCATGATATCAGAAAACATGTCAGGTCTCTCCTGGCATGTCTGCTTTGAAGTTTGGATGTATTAAAAAAAATAACAGAATGCTGGAGTATTGGACCCATGAGCTTAGCTAGCAAAGCTGTGTATAGCAGCTGGTAAATATTGAATATGCCACTAATATCTGGAGTTGAAGTGCTGTTATGGTTATAATCACCATGATAGGAATTGTAATGAAACAAGTATAAATGATGTTTAACACTCCTGGTTTTAATATTCTTAGTTTAAAAGTTTACAATTACTAAACAAAAGACTGCAACGAGGTGTCTACAATATGTACCATGGATCTTTGTCCGAAATATAATTGAGTTGTATGACACATGCATTGTCATTGTGTTGACAATACAAGACACATACGCATTGTGTACTGTATATGCATTGATTGCATCTTACACACTGGTTAAATCTTATATTGTGGTATTTTACAGTATCTTACATTTGGTTGCATCTTATATTGGGGGTGTCTTTTCGTTGTTAAATCTTACACTGATGATATCTTACAGTGGTTAAATCTTACCTGGGTTTGCATCTTACACTTTACAACTCTGTAACATCGATGGTTTCTTATTTGGTTGAATCATTTCTTGGTGGTATATTTGATGTACCCGGTAGTTTAGTTGTTTGTAAGATACATGTATTGTGTACATTGTACCATGCATGCATTGATACACACTGGTACACCGTACTTACTCTCAAGAATTTGTGTCCTTTCTAGAGGGATGTCCTCTCTAGAGGATGTCCTTTAAGAGAGGAACCACTGTACATACACCCCATCTGCTTCAGGTACATTTATGACACTATGTTACACCTTCGTGGTTTGATTTTTTCCCAGGGGAGCCAAGAAGAAGCCGTACCTGACAGCCGAACAGTTCATGGAGTTCCTGAACAAGAAGCAGAGAGATCCACGTCTGAATGAAATCCTGTACCCGTACTGCGATCTCAAGAAAGCCCAGGTGCTCATCAAGCAGTTCGAGCCAAACCGCAACCTGGCAGGCAAAGGTAAAGTATGAAGTTTTATCCCCACGGATGACGGTATAACCAAAGGCTTACACAGCAATGTGTAAACGATGGTAAATGAATGTATAAATATAAAATTTTGGTTACAGTGATCGTTGGTTTACGATGGCGAGGTGAATCGGTAAGAAAAACTATGGGCATATTACTACGATTCGCATCCCATTGTCAAAGTTTTAGGCAGTGAAAGGTCTTGAGATATTATGAATAGTTCTGGTAGTTTTCTTGTTCTAAAAATAATACCAGAGGGTGATTTAATATTTGGAGAATGTACCGGTATATCTATAAGTTAACACAAAATATTAATAATAGTGATGAAACTGAGTATAAATGGGCATATGCCAGGAGTTAGCTGTATATGTTCTTTTAAAAGGAGAAGTTGAGTCTTGTGTTAGCCCATGTTTATTTGTATTCAAAAATCATGTACTTCATTATCACATCACAGAGAGTTAATGTATATAGAGCTTCAAGGACATTGTTGGATAAAAAATTAATTATACCCTTCAAATATATGTACATGCATTTATGCACAGTAGTTAACATTCCTACATGTGCATGTATTTGTTACAGATTAATATTTAAAATAACAATTTTGTATTAAAAATAAACTTTAGTTATCATCTACACATGCTGCAGCTGTGTCATTTGGGAATTCAAGATTCAAGTACAAATAATATTCCTTATACTTTACCAGTTGCCAGTAAAAATGTAAAACTTTACATGATTGTACATCATGTACATTGCATGTACACATTTACTGTGTACCGTCACACTTCACTGAACAAATGGTGGACCGCTTCAAGTTTGAGATTCATCAATAATAACATGACCAGGGTGTCGCGATATTGAGATGCGTCACAGACATCATTGTTATGTATAGGATATGAAATTTAAGTCATTTCTTGTTTTCTGGGCTTTGGGAGAAAACTTCTCAAAAAAGATACGCTAGAGTAGATAGAATGTGATGGCTCATTTCCAGTACCATACTCTATACTTGAGAGCTATTTTTGTATCGTTTGTGACAAGATAAGCTGGATAAAGAAATAACTCGTAAGAAGGAATTAAAATCGTTGACCAACAAGAGGAAAGATATTGGAATTAAGGAGACCAGTGCACGTGTACTACGAGGTGAAAATGTGGATATACATGCACCATGAACGATTTTTTAGTAATAATAAATAAAATAAAAATAATTTTAAATCCATTAAAGCAACTCGGTGTAAAGTGATTCCTAAGAAAGATTGACATCGCCTACACGAAAGCATTATAGTGGGAATTACAGACCTTAGCAACCACATAAAGCCTAACAACTGCTAATTAGCTAAATCAAAGTGTTTCAGTGAAAAGAAATGACCGTGCTAGTGTTACTTATTTTTCTGTCTACAGATTCAGACATTCCGGCAGGTAGGGGACTGTATCCAAACTTTTTTTATTCAACCTATAAGATAGTATCTGTATCGCTACATATGTATATATATATATATGGCACTGTTAGTCATTAATGTCTAAGCACGTTTGATTTATGTTTCAGCGACAAGATCACTGTGTTCTTCTTTGATAAAATATATTTTTGCAAAGGATTTGTTCTGTTCTTGATAATTGTTTTATCATTCAATAGTTTTCCCTTTTTGTTTGGTGATTACATTGTAGAGTTGCTTTTAATTTAGCTATAAGGGTTTGTCGTACTTGTTTCTCGATAATCATTTCATGCTTTGTGTTTAACCGTTTTGTTTTCATAAGATGTGGAATTTATTTGTTTTATAATTCTTTCTAACTACTGGGTAGTTCTGTAAATAAGTTATTTCATTGGGGACCAGGATGGGGGGTGGGGGGTTGAATGGAGTCTGTGTGCTGATCATTTAGTGTGTATAAGGCTAGTAGTAACATTCTTATAGCTACCTATTAGGCTTTTTTTTTAATCATATGTTAAGTGGAATATTCTCCGCGGAGACTACATATACCTGTGTATTAATTAAGGACTCCTGTCTGTTGCAAAGTTTGGTTATGGTTAGATATTCTATGAAACATTCTTTTATTGACAAAATTTTCCAATGATGAATTTCAATGTTGCAACGAACATGAACAAATCTTCAAGTTTTACTATCACAGTTCATACATGTCATACATGTACCTCAATCACACAGGCAAATACAAGCAGGTAATCATAAGTTTTAAGTTTCATGAAATCAATTATTAGAGTTAACAGAACGTAAGTCCCGACATTGCGCTGTAGGTAATGTTTTGTCCATTACACTAATTACCATGATCAGGTGGCCGTTCCTGATATACGGGGATTTTCTTGTGGATTTAACTCTGTTGTGAACATCCTGACTGGTGGCAGAAATATTGAACAGCTCTGCAGAAAATCTTAAAATATTTAAAGTATCTGAAAGCAGCATCTATGCATGAAGTAACAATGACTATGTATGAAAACATCTAAACATTGACAATGATCTGTCAACGAACGATGAATCATGAATATTCAGGTTTTATGTTTTCTTCAGTCATTCCATTATGGTGCATTGTGATCTTGTAGACATTAGTATAAGTTAGTATAAGTTAGTATAAGTACCGTAAGCCTTGTTTTTATACAAACCTAGGTGATCTGAATACAAATATATGATGCATGCACGCTGATGCAAGGCAGTCTACTTTATAATGCTCCTGAGACAATGAGACAGCATATTGCTAAATGATAAGATGCCTGTCATATATTATCATATCGTTATTATTATATCATATATTATATCATATGCACTTTAAATACCTTGCATGCACAATATGCTAGTGTCGTTCTTGGGCCTAATTGCAACAAAATGCGTCATTCTCCATTCTCAAGCTGACAGTGCGTTTTCTTTTTCTGGGACGTCATGAAATTTTTTTGTTTTTCTTTTCAGCTCTTGTAAAGATGCTACGTTAGAAGTTCTATGTATGGTTGTTTGCCTAACACTTATATATAAGAATACCAGAGTATTTCAAGTGGTGTTTAAGGACATCCATGATATAAAGTCTATCAGGAGGGATAATCAAGCTGCTTTAGCTCCATGTCTTGCATATACTTGTTTCCTGTAATTACATAAATAACCAAAGTATTTGCAGCAACATTTATAATGCACACTTACTATATGATTTGAAAAGTGATAATTCAACATGCTTACAAATGTTCGATTTCTACAGGACACCTGTCTCTGGAGGGTTTTCTGCGATATCTGCTGAGCGAGGAGAACGCTCTGATACCATACGAGAAGTTTGACATCCACGAAGACATGGAGCAGCCCCTGTCTCATTATTTCATCAATTCCTCACATAACACGTATCTCACAGGTAATATGAAGGGAAGCTCGGATATTAAGCTATAATCCAGTGGAATTTCTTTTTGTAACTTCCTGTTATATTAAGCGCGATATACATTAAAATATGTCTATAGCTGACCTTTGGCAAGCCAACCCTGTTTAATTAGCAAGTGGCCCATGTTGTTTCCACTGGGGCTGCAGGACGCCAGGGGTTAGATCGCTCGCCGCGTCAAGCCACATATGTTACATGGGGTGTTTTTCATGGGCTACGGGTATATGATCTTCAGGTGTAGAATACTAACGTAATGGCGGTGGCAAAGGTTGTTACCACATACACGTACAAGAATGCAGAAATCCCAATCTCAGTCCATGTAGTCAGTCTCTCCAGGATTTCGCAATCGCGGATTTTTGCACGGAATTTCCACTTGAGCACGGAATTGCCAATTTTGTGCAGAAAATCACAGAAAAGCCAACCTTTTATGGGTGATTGCGAATTTCCGTTTTCTGAGTGCAGAATTTCCGGAGTTTTTTTTAGTGCAGAATTTCCATTTTCTGAGTGCAGAATTCTAGGTGGTCTGTTTAGAGCACCATGGCAGTATTTGAGTGCCAAAATTTGTATGTTCTGACTGCAGAATTTCCATTTTGGGGTGCAGATTTTCGATTTCTTAGCATGCAGAATTTGTATTTTCTGAGCGCAGAATTCTGGATGATCTGCTTTAAGCGGCAACTTTACATTATCCTGTAAAGATCACGTTCCCACTAGGGGCCAAGTCGTTTGGCAGCAACTATCCAGATTGTTAGGATTCATTAGGTCCTTCCTCCCACATCAACGGCCAGCTCACATAATATAGATAGCCGGACAATTGTCTTTCATTTATATGTACAGTTGTCCCGCTCTCAGTGGCGACTCACAACAGAGGCCACCTCTCTAATGTGGCAACAAATTTTTGGCGCTGCTACTATGAATGGATTTACTTCTCCCTCTCTCCAAAGGTCCGCTCTGTAATGCGGCCACAATTGTTTGCCAAATATCGTGACCTTATCAGAGAGGGACCACTGTATAAACATAGACAAAGAGACCTTTTGCTCTTTTAGAAATTGAACCTGAAAATGGCAGTTTTCCAGAGAGCCTTATAAGCTATTGAGCTGGCTACTGTGGTTCCAAGTTCTGGGCAAAAGCAGGATCGGGCCACATTAGAGAAGAACTTAAGGGTGCATGTGTTAGGTGTATTTCACTGAAATATTCTTCATATCAAGCATGGCCACCTGTCCCAGTGTAGCATAATTAATTTGATAAACATGATGGCCAGACAATATGACAATATCCAACAATAGGACGGCAGTGAATGCATAAGGTAAAGACTTTGGCTGCCTGGGCGGTTATATATTTCAGGAGATCAGAGACCCGGTGTCGGTACCATTTTTATTCCGGCAGCTGTTTGACTATGAACTCTTATTATTAATGATTTGAAGGTTCAGATTTCACTAAATTTTTGCCAAATACCGCCAGTCAATGGACGAGCATTCTACATTTTGCTGTTGCTAAATACTCAATGAAAACTGCCTTAGAAGCAGTAATTTTTCCTGAATAAAGATTATATTGACGTTTAGTTGGTAACGTGTTACGTTTTGGTATCAATTATAAAGAATGCCATAACATTATTACAAAATAAATCCCTCTAATCTTAAGACCACCCATTGGACCATAGAACTGTGGTCTTATACTGCAGATGGTCCTAAAATAACAGTTCAGTGGTACACAAAATCGCACCTTGTGACCAAAATTGATGGTCTTATAAGCAAGTCTTTTTCTTATAGGGTTGTAAAATAAAGGGACCACTGTCTAATCAGGTCATTCTAATTTCGTTGTCCACAGGTCATCAGTTGACTGGGAAATCCCAGGTGGAGATTTACCGCCAGGGGTTGCTGACCGGCTGTCGCTGCGTCGAGCTGGACTGCTGGGACGGACGGGGTGCAGACGAGGAACCCATCATCACCCACGGCTTTACTATGTGTACAGAAATCGTCTTCAAGGTACGAAACTGCACGATCTTGTATTAAAAACAAGCATAACAGTAAAGGTGGAACTTGTTACATTCTGCCGCAAGAAACTGATAAAGATTTCTAGTTGATTGTGTCATCACCCCCAAAGGGGGCCGGCGATGACTGAAAGCTCAAGAAGAGCTAAGATCTGGCAACAGTGTTATGTTATCAACATGACTGACACCAGAAAAACATATTTGAAGGTATTAGCTTTTCTGTTTCTCAGTTACTGACAGAAAGTAGTATACCACCTGACTTTTGCTGTTACTTTAACCCACAGAGGAATTGTTTTAATTTTTGGGACCCCCCCCCCCCCCCCACACACACACACACACACACACACACCGGGTCATAGATGCGAATTGTGTTGTATTTCAGGCCACTGATAACATACAGATCAGGCCTCTGTTTCATAAAACTTTAACTCAAGGCTAACAGGCCTACGTAAAGGGCGTCTTTATTTTTTATGAAACAGAGCCCAGGACTTATTTTTAAGCTGATATAGCAGCTAAATGGGGAAGTGATATCTGTAATCTGGGTGGAGAATTCCTTCTCTAATATATCTCAATGCATCTACCATACATGGCAACAAATTATGGCTACATTAGAAAGGGGACCATTGGGAAGAGGGAGAATTAAAGGATTTGATGGCCATATTAGGGAAGTTGACTTTTATTAAGAGTGGTACCAAGCATGTAAAGAGAGAGAAAAAGAGGGAAAGCACTATATATGTGTATGTTTGATATTGGTAGAAACAGAACAGCAAAGTCACGGTTCCTTCAAGTTTTATTCAACATACCCATTACATTGGGCAAGATAGATGGTATTGCATGGATACTGAAGAAAATAAACTTACATTTGGTTATTGCTATAGTAGCAGTTTTTATTTTCTGAACATAGGATCTATAGATAGCTTTTCACAATTGTGTTAATTTGTCTCATAGATAAATGGCATCTATGTAGAAGTATTTCTGACTCGGTTCATCACTTGTAATTTTAAAACATAAATTTCTCGAATTTCCTTTCAGGAAGTAATAGAAGCAATAGCAGAAACTGCCTTCAAAGTATCAGATTTTCCAGTGATATTATCATTTGAAAATCATTGCTCGTAAGTTAGACATATTTCCATATTAAAAACCGAACGTTTAAATTAAATTGTAAAGACTTCTTAGTCAAGCATTCCCGTCTGTATACATATGAGAATATTCTTATGATGTTTTTGATTAAGCCTTTCAGTATTGTTTTCTTGCTTTCATGCACATGTATAAAACATATCATAATGAAACTATGTGATGCCGAGCCCCAGTTTATGTATGGCAAACATGTATCTTTTGTACATGTTGTATGAGTCATATGTATATAGCCCAGAGGCAGTAATTGTCGCAGTAAAAATTCCATTACCAGCAAAGAACCAGCAACATATTGATTTGCCATTACGATTATATAAATCTATTGGTACTGCTATTCTTGGAATACATCAGTACTATTGGTAATGCATATAATGTACTAATTGCATTACCGCGTTGTGCTTTCTTTTTTATGCTGTAGATGACATTGAACTGTTTGTCACAAAGTTCCCAGTTCTGCCCTATTTCAGCCCAAAGCAGCAAGCCAAAATGGCTACCCATTGTCGTAACATCCTTGGAGATAGTCTATTGGTTGACCCATTGGATTCCCACCCGGTAAGTTTTTCCATGTCTCGCGTTTGTCTTATTGTTATGCTATCACTGCTGTCAGCTAGCATTACCATGGCTACAGGTCACATGACATGCATGACATCCAATCAGAGAGCCTCTTTTGTACTGCAAGCTTGTGTAACCCCTAAGTCGAATTTAAAAAATATCATTGAAATGATTAATTCATCAAACATGTATCATTAACGCAATATATGTTAAAATGGAATGATTGAGAATTAGGTTATTGGTGAAAACCACATTTGTTATGCTGCGATATCACTGTGAACAGTATAAATCCCTTTCTTCTCAGCATTCTTATTCCTGCTAGTAACAATGTCATTCGCATAGCCAGCAGTTGCCTGTCAGCGGTGAAGACACGTCATCATTGAGCCCAAATCCCATCAAAATTTGCTGTGGAAAGGGCTTGTTACTGTTCACTGTATCATATGGATCAAGTGATTAATGTGTGGAATCCCGATTATTGATTCAGTCTGAACTACATGTACATGTATTGGCGCATACAGCAGGATTCGTTGTAATATGCGTGCCTTGTATTAATTATCTGTGATTAATGTACCATTATTTAGAGTTTCTAACATGTGAGCAGCCTTTTCGTTTTATTTTAATTACTTTTTGTTTTGTTTTCAAGTTTTATAATAGATAACAATTTTTTTTTTACATTTTGTGAATGTGATGTCATGCATGTGTTGGAGTAATGATATTTAGGCATACAATACCTATAGTGTAATTATAGATGTTCATTGGCATCACCAACGGGACCAAAACACTTTTGTTCACTTGCGTTTCGTGTGCATTTGGGCACTCCCCATATTTAGTGAATAGATAGTGAAAACTTCATTCCGGGTTTTAACTATGAAAGCATGATAGACCCTTTAAGTTATTTTTGCTTCTTTGCCTTCCATGCCCCAACCAAATTGAATAGCATGTATAGATGCAAATCCAGATACCTTTTGCCAGTGTTATATGTATAGTCTCCTTGGACAAGGAGAAGCTGGCTTAAGAAATAATAACAATTCTTTAAGTTATTATAAGATTCAGCTTTTTTCCTCATTTAGCATGAACAAATTCTATAATAATAAATATGGCCAAATCGATGTTCAGTGCATATTAATCAGTCACAATTATACCAAGATTTAAATCAAAAAAAATTTTTTTTTGTTATTTTCTAAATTGATCCCAAAAATATATTTTCAAAATACTTCCACTGCTTATATACTTTGAAATAAGCTGCATATGCCAGGCATTTTATTATCCTTATAGCTGTACTTTATAGATGTACTTTATAGATTTAATCCTGAACGATATACATGCAGGCTTAATTCAGGTTATCTGGCAGCTTACCAAAAATATTAAGACAAACCTAACATTACTTGCAGACTGTGGATGCCTATTTTAACAGCAGAACCTTGTGTGCATTAGTGACCTAAATTAAATTGTGTTTTCAATGCACATGTTGTTATATAATGTCACCGTTTCAAAATACCAATGTGTATAAACAATATTTACAAATAAACTGGCTGTAAAACTATTGCCACAATTAATTAGACTCTGCACAGTAATGAAGCAAACCAATATATGTCAATTATAACTTTTTAGTTGTGATCACCTTTGCACATATTTTTTTTTCTCTCTGTGTGCTTGTATATGCCTTTTTGCCTCGTTTTCCCACCTGTAGCTAGACCCCGATGTGGATCTTCCTAGTCCATCAAAGTTAAGGGCAAAAATTATCGTCAAAAATAAGAAACGTCATATGCACAAGTGTAAGTAAACCTCCGTGGCTGTTGTGACCCCACTTATATGACATGTTATGTGAAAGGCATTTTAGTGGAGATGGAATGACATGGCTGCTGTTGATGTTCCATTGTTGGTGTTTTGTACAGGGAGAAGTGTGTTTGTTTAAATGAATGGTCACTATACATATTGGAATGGTTCTTCCTCTCTCCAAATGCATCTCTCCTGCCGATAGCATGGAGGGCAAGAATTTTTTTTTTTTTTTTTTGTGGCATGGCTTTTGCTGCAGTATCCCGAGACGGTTAAATTATATTATAATTGTGCACTGTAGCTACAGAGCTGTTGCCCATAACGCATGCCGAAATTCACATGTTTATGCAGGGATGCTCCTCTGATCTCATAGAAAGACACTGTTTTGTATCCCCTTTTGCATTAATTGGATGAAAGCCTTAATTACATTATGACAGGAGTTAATAATCAAGCGTCAGCAAAACATTGCAGCTAAAGCTACTAATAGCCAGAGCCTTAATAAGGTCAATCTACCGATGTTTCCATATACGTCGGTGGATTGACATTTTATAATACAAATGTAAAATACATTACAAATTTAAATAGTGTTAAAATAAATGTGTGCTAAAGTAATTTAGTATGTGCATTTGAATACACACAGCTATGTAGATTTGATTTTTGTCGATTTAATTATGCACATTTAATATTTAATTAAACATGTGTGCTTAAATAATTCTAATGATTAAGTATTCTTAACAAAAAAAAAAATATGGATGTTTAAATATGCTGCTTTGGCCCATATATACTGCCATAAATTTTAAATGGCCACACTACACACTGTACACATAAAGGACAAAAAAAATCGTACTTCGTTTGTTGTCCTTTACACCAGAGATGTAGCAAGGTATTTGTTTCAATGGGAGGACAGTCACATCTTGTGGATGGCTATAAATAATTATACTCTTCTAGGAAAACCTTTCATATGATGTATAAACAACCTGAAATGTCATGCCGGTGCACCGACAATGCCATATAACAAGAAGTGACTTTTTTGTACTAGTATTTTTATTATAATTTAATGATACCAGGAATGAATGCAGTTCTTTGCCCACTCAATACACATGTATCGGACATGAAAAGAAATTTATTACATGTATATTTATAGACAGGTATCTCTACTGTTACCTAATAGTAGTGTGTAGTAGCTGATAGATTGTCAATATTTGCATGTAACTTAATAGCTTCCCCCTCTCCACTAATAATCTTGTGTAACCCAATAGTAAAATGTGCGGATTTTCTTTATCCGATGTACACCGATCCTGTACTGTTGTGCATTTGTCATGTTATTGCATTTCCCAGTAGTTTGTAGTGATATAAATCAGTCCCCCAAAAATTCCATGCTCAGAAAATGAAAATTCTGCATCCTGGAAAATCAGATTCTGTGCTCAGAAACTGTAAATTCTGAGCTCAGAAATCAAAATTCTTTGCTCAAAAATGTAAATTTTGCACCGAGAAACTGCAATGGCACTTTAAATGACCCAGCAGAATTCTGCACTTAAAATTCTGACAATGGAATTTCTGTTGTCAGAAGATGGAAATTCTGCAGGTACTATGGAAAATCATCTTTTCCACAATTTTGCAGTAACAAACCGGATAATTCCATGCTGCCGTGCCGAGTTGAAATTTGGTGCTAAAATCAGAATCGCTGAATTCTTGGGGGACTGGTAAATGACAAATGCTTGTCTCCTTCTTTCTGTATTGATTGACATGTTGGTTTTTTTTTTTTTTTTTTTGGTGTGTGTTCTTGTTTGCATGCTTCATGTTCTCAACATATATGCTAAATTGGTTTCTCTGTGTTTTTTATTATTTGAGGTTTTGAGCATTAGTTTAATTTGCAGGCTGCCACAATCTGAAGGAGGCATTTATATCTATTTTCACAGCGAAAATTTATTGTTTTTGACTATCAGATTATATATCATGTATATGTATGTGTGACTGTGCAATCATGCAAGTGCTTAAAGCTATGATGTCTGCAATTTTGTGCCCAAACTCAACATGAAGGAACTTGTACAGATGTGTCCGTTGTTTTTAGGGGAAGAAATTTAAATTTTGGAGATTTTATCTTTTCACCTATTGCTGCAATCACATTTGCATACTGATGCAAGTTTGTACTTCAGTAGATTACTTTTATAGTTTATTGTTTTATACATGACCAAAATATGGTGAATATTTTCAGTATATAGTTAGCAGCAAAAATCTTGTATGTGACACATTCGAATTCCGTGTTTCAGAAATTTCTTGATTACAATGGTGTACTCCATGTTTATCTAGTAAGCTAAATAGATGGCATCTCATCAAGGCTGTATTGCCCTGTGGGGCAGTTTCCAGAGAACATCTGGAAACATCTCAAAAGGAACTGATGCCCACAAATCACATTGCAAATCATTGTCTTTTCCATCCTTAACTTCAGTTTTGGACTTAAGTTTTTCTGGAAATGTTTTTTTCCGTGAAATGTTGCAGACATCATGGTATACACAGGGCTGCGTTCTTTGCCCACTGTTATTGAAGATCTATTTTCATGCCATTCTGGTAACTGTTGAATCCTAGTCCCCATTAAACGTGTACCTTGTGCCGTGGGTGTTACGCCTGTATGCTAACGTGTTTATCTACCTATATCATATTTCACTCCCAAATCATATTTCAAGGCATGGATACCTATACCGGAATATATAAGACTGTGTTAACAAAAAACACTCATAACCAGTTCATAGGCAATGACTACAACTGTAGGATGGTTGATATGTTCACTTTATGGCACTTGGTACACGAATGGGTGGCTCAACAGGTATACGATGTACATTGAAGATTTTTTCCTTCACTTCTTATATCTTCCTGTATAAGCCGTCAGTGTCTCTGGTACGTTCAAGCAATCACAGCAACGTCATGTTTCTCTCTTTGCTCTACATTCGTCATATCTTCTCCTCATCCTTCACACAAAATAAAAGCTCAAGAGAGGCTACCATATCCCCAGCCCAGCCCAACTTTCCCGGAAGTTCATTATTAAGGCGAAGAAAATTCACCCAACACGCTGTAAGTACGCTCGATCAATACGTAGCTTTAGCGTCAGAAGCTAAGAAACATGTCTGTCCGTTTACTAGTGTGTATGTCACCAAATAATCACATACAGGAATTCATTGGTATATTCATGCACGTTCATAATTAAGAATACCGGCTGGAGTTCTCAAAAATACTGAAATCTATGTTTTGACTTCAGTCACCAATCTGAGCCATATGATTGGCTAAAAATTTGGACTTCCGTCAAAACTTGGACTTAAGTATTTTTTGATAACTAGCAGCTGGTCTGCGCTCAGGAGAGTTTCGGGTGCATATGTGTTTGACCTAATGCTATCTTTTCCGTAGCAGACTAGTGCATGCAGTGAGAATGAGGCCAGAATCGACACCATCCATGGTTGCCATGGAAACCAGAGTGGTCTTATTTGATTCTGTCAGAGGTGGTCTTAATTCGGGAACGATATAACACTTACTGTCTAGCGTCTGGTTATCCAGTAAGAGGAAGCTTGAATTCTGAAACAATACAGCGTTAACGGTGGTATACTATGGGTAGTATCCTCTTATTAGAAGTTTTGGCCAGCCAATAAGTCGTCTTAAAATACTGAAAACAAAATTCACTGGAACAAGCGTGTAACGTTTAGTCGTCAAGGAATTAGTCATAATTCTGGGTGGTGTTATTGGCTGGATGATGCTAAAGGTGAGCTTCGACTATACTGATGTTACACAAAACCACAGAAATGTATTACCAGTAGCGCTGAAAGTCTCAATACGAAGGTTTGTTTTAGGAAGATGTTGCATGGCTGTATTTCCAATATGTTTTTAGTAAAATTTTCAGTGGGGATCATGCTGCATTCCCTCCAACATCAGAATCTTCCGTAACGACGCATCTGTACATGTGTATAGTAGGACTACATAATGTATACAGTGGTCGCTGCATTTTGAGACTACAGGTTCAACCAGAAAAAAGATGGCCTTAAACTAAAGCTGGCCTTAAAAATTTTTATATTATAAAAAAATTATATGTATGCAAATATAACATGTAGAAGAATGGTGTCACTGATCACAAGTCTTAAAATAGAGGGAAGTCTTAAAATGAAGGGGTCTTAAATCACAGGGCCACTGTAGTAAGTTATTCCATCCCTAGTAAGTGTTAGTAGCATGAACAAATGAGAGATCTAAGAAACCTAAAACAGTGACGCCTGTAAATAAACACGCAAGAGATCAACAAACTGTGGTCCTTCTGCACAGGTGGTCATCATATGAAGGTGTCCTAACATGAAGAATATACCCATGGGATTGCGACATATGGTCTATCTACATAAGCAGGCGGTCTTTGTCTACAGATGGGTCTTTCGAACCGGTTCAACTGCATATTCCCTGAAGCCAGGACACTTCAATTATCCTTGACCTTTGTCGTTGAGCATTGAAGGTTAAAACGAACATGAGAAATTCTAGGACAATGTGAGGCTACTCCAGTAATGGGGTACAATGTAATGTACTCTGCTACTTCACCTGTACCATTGCTGCTGTAATAGCTTTGCGTGATCAAAAGCGCTGGTCATGTATGAATTTGATCGGTGTGTGCTGTAAGCACACCACACAGACCATGGAGACTGTCATATTTTCTGTCCTTGTTACTCCAGGTACGTAATTGCAAAAAAAAAAAAAAAAATTAAAAAACAACACAGATCCATTAAAACCCCTGGGTATGAGTGTTTTGACCCTTCCGGCTCCCATAGCTAGCAAAATAACCGTCGGAGCCTGCAAATAAGCATGATAAGTGGAATATTCTACAGGCGGAATAAACAATAATGAAATATTCTCTCCCTGTGTGTCATGTAGCATTGGCCTTGATCCTCTAGGGGGCTATTTGCAGTGTCGACACCTTAATACGGCTCTCGATGTGCTTCATGCCAGTCGCTTATCAGCATGCCTACATTTGTAAGTAATTAATGCTCCATCCTTCTGCTAGCGGAAGTCATCAGGAGGGGCTCGCCTGACAAGGTGCCATCAGTCTATGCGGACCTCCCGTGTTGGATATTTCTGTACACAGACCCAAGCCGACCGACGCCCCCTCTCCTCGGCTGGGGACTGTCTGACACTATAAAGGTCCCCAGTTCCTTGGTATTTCCTTCCCATTGCAGAATATAAGGTTCCAGGTCTTGTGCTTAAATGTGAAGAGCTGAATTAACTGACGTTTTTTTCTTTTTTTTTTGCTGATCGACCTAAAAAGCAATTTTGGCATTCAGAAAGAAAAATAGACATGGAAAATGTCACTGCAGATTTACACATGTTTACATGCACGTGTACTTTGTACTTGGTCCGATTTCTTTCATCCCAATTTCTTTGTTTTCAGGAAAGCTTGTTTGGCCTTAAATAACGGTGCTGCTCTGAGACCATTCTATTGCAGTACATGTACATGTAATAACATATTGATTGTAGATACCTACATGTCTGCTAGAGATGTATTATGGGCTTATGGGATTATTATAAAAGTACCAAATGTGTTTTTGAGCCAATCATTAAGCATGATTAGAGTTGGATGCAATTACTACAATACATATAATCTATTTGAAAATCTGATTATGATTGGAGATTATGTCTTCACTCTGTGCAGTAGCAATGCTTCTGTCATGTCAATTAACAGTAGCATACATGCATATACATATAACTTGTATTATTGATATAAAAGCTCATTGCTACCAGAAGTTTTATAAATCTAAAATTTACTGTGTCGACGTCTTACAATATTTAGTGGTAAAAGGAGCTACTGGTATTCTGCGTGAACATACCAACAGCTGACTTGGATTTAATTACTGCCCCTGCACAAAATATCTTCCACCATGATACACCTCTGCAAGGCCTTGCAGCTGAAAATTATGTAATGTAACATTATATATAAAATATCTAACATTATATATAAAATAGTTTATATACTGATCAATATATGAATCTGTAACATACATGTACATGTACCCTGGTATATACTTATAAGCCACATGAAATTATATGGATTCTGCATAAATTTGTTCAGCTGTATACAATATACCGGTAATGTATTTATGCATGAATGGGAATTGACCAATGATCAAACATCGATCTGTACCGCAAAATATAAAATCTTATCCACATGTACATGTATTTTCAATGGGGGTTGAAATAGGCACTTGAACCACAGATTATAATAATAATGAAGACATTATCCTGTTGTATCAGTGAACTAAGTCATCTTCATCCATTACTTTGTCATGTTGTCATCTGTCAGACAGGTAAAAATGTATTTTTTTTTTTTTGGGTGGGGGGGGGGAGATTGAAATTTTTTTTTTAAATGGAAACAGAATTTGTTACTAACCAT
>JAAUYG010043024.1_pt1 | contig 18283 bp, 9 predicted proteins | sample 7278091 | NCBI WGS metagenome assembly JAAUYG01 (sample SAMN14350201, study PRJNA611818) | marine sediment metagenome | isolation source: surface marine sediment (0.6m) | place: French Polynesia: Moorea | collected 2018-08
ACCCACTGCGAGGAGGCAAAATGATCGTTTACCCTCCAATATTCTACGGCGCCGAACTCAAACTGACCTTTAAAGGCAAGCTAACCTGGAAAGTGGCTGATACGCTACATAAAGTTTACCGGTATATGTTTCCTTTTCGTGTCTATGAACCAGTGCGCCGGGAAACGGAATACCATAAAAGGTGAAACTCGATCTCAGTAATATTAGTTATTTTATTACTTTAACGCGTTGAAATTAGCATCAGCGACTATATCATGCCAGCCACACTGAGTCCAACCCTGGATTATCGCCCACATGTGCAGTGGGAAACGTGGAAACTGAATACAGACACCAAACGGCAGGGGAGAGTAGGCAGCCGCAAGGAAACCGGAAGTCGACCCACGCACCCAGAGACCAAACCTCTTGTCACGTGACAACACCGACACGTCAGTGGAACCCGGAAGTCTACAAACAGCTGATTAAGGAGGTTTCCTACCACGTGACCACTTGACAGCGTTAGTACATTCCTAGTTAAGCCAGGACTGGTCCAAGACCGATCCTGGAGCTGGATATTCTGTCGGGAGCAGAGCGAGATTATTAGGAATCAGATCTAGCAGATCTAGAGGAAGAAAAACTTCGACTGTGCTACGCCAGACAGGTACAAATAGAATATATCATCATTTTTGTTCATGTTCGTTCAAATGTAACTTTTATGGCACATAGTCAAATGTCACAGGTCTGTCAATGTCACATAGTCAAGACGCTTTGTTGGGTGTAGCCAACCACTGTTCAATGGCTCGTCTATCTAGCCAATTAGTTACTACACTTACCTCTAGAACTATATTTTCTATTCTTATCTTTTTGTATGTTTTAATTTATTATTTATTTATTTTTCAAATCTCCATCCTCTTCTATACGTAGTTAGATTTTATTCCATTGTTCAGGTTCCTGTGTCCAGCCACAGACATCACCCCCCCCCTCCCCGGCACACCGACAGCACTGCAGCCAGCACAGGATAGAGGTAGATACAGCATAATGACATTACACAATATACTATACAAATTATTCTGGTTCGTGTGTGTACCATTATAACACTATAGCCAGTTTATTCAGGATAAACTTACTTATTACAAACTAATTGTGCTAAAAACTGTGAAAAAATAATAGTTTTCTTTTGCCTTATTTTTCCATTGATGTATTGTATACCGCCAAAAGGTGTGCAACATTAGAAAGGTAATCTTTTTCTTTTTGACTTTGGAAAAGAATAATACAAATCAATATTTTAAAGCTGAAAAACCATTAGTCACTTGTTTTTGCTTTTCTGTCTTTTTTCAAACAAATAATTGGTAGTTTGAGTGTCTAACCTAAAAAGTTATATTTTAAATTATGTTGTCAATTTCTTTCTGGTGGTGAGATCTGTGGTGTAGATAAATTTTATTTTGTTAAATATTCCAGTAAGTTATTGCATTTTCTTTTGAAATATATTTATTCTTGGGACGTAGAAAGTAGTAATTTGCACATTGCTTAATATTGTCAAACGTCGTTTTATTTATTTATTTATTTTTATTTATTTATTATTTAATCATTTGTTTATTTATTCATTTTTAATATCTATTTTCCATTATAACTGGATATGCTTATTATTAGTTAGTTAGCTACATTGAAATGAATTACTTAGTTACTTAGTTATTTTTTAGTACTTTGTTGCCTAGTTATTCAGTTACTCGGTTTTTTAATATCCATTCTCAATCATAACTAAATGTATTTTTTTTGTATTGTTCAGGTACTGCTGTCAAGTCACACAAACCTATCAAAACTCAGCCATCTCCTCTGACAGTACAACATCAACCACGTGACCACGTGATGAGGTACGACTATTGATTTTCTATCAAATACTATGCATTTAACTTCACTCCGCTCTATGTGCATTCTTTTTGTGAAGGCTTGAAATGTATAGTATCCTACCTTGTGTAAAGCATATTATCTTAGACTGTCCTATATAACTGTTTTAAGGATGGTGATTAAATAAGAAATGGGAGGGACAATTAGGTAAGATAATATTTGTATAAATATGTCTTGGTCACAAATAACATTTTATTTCTGTAATGCTGTGATGCTGGACATATCTGTAGTTAGTGTTCTGGGTGTTACATGAAGAAAAGCATCTGTAGCATCAGTGTAGGTATGCTCCTTTTTATTCAGTTTACGAAAATAGGAATAATTAGCTATAGTCGCCAGGTGTTGTTAGGGGGGGGGGGGGACTTGAGTGGGGATGAAAACATATATAAAGTTATGGGGAATAGATAGTTTCCCTGGTGAAACACATAGTTTAGAATATATTCTATAATCTTTATTTAATGGCTTTCCTTTTTGCCTTCAAATGGAATGCCACTTAGCAGAATTTCAGTGGCACCACTGTTTGGCTTATACATTCCATTTCGTGACTTGTGGTTATACAAACAAAAGTGGGTTTTGTTTTCGATGGCTGCCTGTTTGTTTGCCATCATTACGTATTGTTTAGTGATGTATAATATTTCTTGTAATAGAAGAAGCAACGCAAACTATGTTTGCCATGTATGTGTGTGCTAGTCATACATTTGTATGTCAGTTATGTGCATGTATACCAGTCAGTGAATCAGCACACACTGTGATCGCTGTTATAATAGCAAACAAGCATTGAACAACATCACCATTCGGTGCTATCTTTCTTATTTGTACTCAGTAACTTTGTATGTTTGGTGTAACATTCCCTTTTATAACTGTTTGAACGAAGTATCAAATAAATAACTAAAACAAATAATCAAAAAGATCTTTCACCAACAAACAGAAATAGTAAAAGTACAACTGAAGAAGGCAGTAAAGAGGAGGACGGTGAGAATGAAAAAGAAGAGAAAATAATAATAATAATAATAATAATAATAATAATAATAATAATAATAAGAAGAAGAAGAAGAAGAAGAAGAAGAAGAAGAAGAAGAAGAAGACTACTAACAAGACATTAGGATTTCCAAAGTGAACTACAGCTGGATCGGTGTAATCCAGAGAGTGTATAGATCCCCACTACAATGTCCTCAGGAAAAGATCGCATTATACACAGCACGGTTCGTCGGTCCATTACGTGATAGATCTCTCGACATAATAGACGTTTGTCTAAGAATGCTTTCACGACATATTTAAACATTCACGTATCCCTGTGGAAACTGTCCCGACTGATATAAAGAGAAGCTATTCGTCGGAAAATGTGATCGATTTCAATCATATCGCATTTTCTATGTGGGCTGTTATGAGTGACAAGAGAAACAGCTGGAGAGATTATTTTTCATGTCAAACTGTCATGCTTACGCTACTTTCAGCAATGAGAAATGACAGGTTTGTTAAAACCTCGCCGGCTACAAAATTGCTCTGCTACTGGATTTAGTGTTACGTTTCTAGCTATTTTTATTTCCTTATGACGGAACCACATTTTGAGCTTGCAACCATGTTTGATGTGGGTTCAGTGTTCTGTGACAGTGTATTGAATTCAACGTGACGAAACAAGGTACATTCTATGTTGACAATCAGACATCAAGAAATGTTTTGGTTCGTTCACTTTCAAAAAACATGTTATAGACATGTTCTATTGTAGTCGTGCACAAAAGTATACTCATACGCGAAACAGCAACTACAAAGAGTGTAAAAAAGATCTTTTTTTACACTCTTTGGCAACTACACCAATACCTTGCACACCCTGGTATAAGAATGCCACAGAACTGCAAATTGATTACGTAAGTTGTAAGCAAAGACAGACAAAAATAATAATACAACTTTTGCAAATAATTGACTACTGGCAGTGAATTGGTGTCCAGCTGGTTTAGTTTGTGAAGATTAATTGGTAGTTGGGTTAGTTTCCAAAGAAACGTTAAGATGTTTCTTTTTAGTGCTTTACTTGTATGGGCAAATCTGATAAACGTAGGCATAAGTCACTACAAGCAGGAAATATTGGACTTTTATCGCTTAGCATAGGTGCATATCTCTCAAGATACCAATTAAGCTTCCGAAACTAAACCAGCTAGACACCAATTCACTGACCCTGTACTGCAAACCAGAAGTCAATCAATTATTTGGCAAAGTTGTAGTATTATTTCGGTCTTTCTTTGCTTACAACTTGGAAACTACCCATAGAATTTTATGAAATAAAAGGGAAAAGCCTGGAATGTCTTGGAAACGCTAAACCGTAGAGCGAAGAGTATGCCGGTGTGGGTCTCATGCTGTTACGTTAAATTTTTGAAATTAACATTAAAAAAACTACTCCTCCCACCCTTTTCATTTACTTTCAACCAAACGCCATGCTACATATGATAATCGTGGGAATACAGGCTATTAGGTTGTGGCAATGTGGCACATTAAAACGCTTTTTATTGAAACGACCATATTGTGTGCGAGAAAAAAACTCGGAAACGTTTTTTCAGCAAAGTTTATGAGGCAATTTAGTAACCATGGGAGGATATAGGATTTTTTTCTCTTTGCAAATAGCTAATTTTAACAAAAATGTGGCACTTTCAATGCGAAGCCCTACAGCCTGAGGGAGTAAACCAATCGTAGAGCTAAAGAAATTGGGCCTCGGGGTCTTAAATACTATAAACAGATTAGAATATGTATATGGCATGTTTCAAGCTTTCGGAAAATAGACCCACAACTTTGGAACAGCTGCTTGCAAGATGAAAAGGGAAAATAACTGATCCGCTGGTATTTGAAGGAAGGAAGTAAAGCAAATGAACAAAACTTTGGGACTGTATTAAGCAGGATATAGGGTGCATATAATTTCAGCCATCAAGTTGTCTGGCCAATGTTATCTTGACCATCACATGCCAAGATTAATAGTGATCCTTCATCTACCTTGACAGGTATACACTTAATTTCCTTTCACTTAGTAACTCGCCAGCTGTACTTAGTTAAAATTTATCGACGTATATTTGAATATTTTGTACAGTCGACAGCCTCTGGCTTTTAACGGTGGCCTCAGATTATACATGATACATTTGCGTTTATTTATATTGTATTTGTGTATTTATAGTACAATCGAAAATAAACTTACTTATAAACTTACTTACTAACTGGTTAAGGAAAGGGTAAAGGCTCCTGGGACTCTTGTTCACTGTAAGGCAGCTGAGCGCTTAGCTGTACTGAACAGAAAACCCGAGAAAGAAACCGATCCCCAACAGGCCGTCACGCCAGCTGCAGGTATAAAGTTTTATTCTTTTTCTTTTTAGTGTCTGTGTGACTGGACATAGAGGACAGGTGTTGTTAATATCGAATATACAATTTTTGACCTATGCCTATTATGCCTATTTTACACACCTGGCGTTGAAATAAAGTATAGTTTTCAATCGGCTAAAGTTAACCATACACGCAGTGGTTGTTTGTTGGGTGGAGAAACAATGGCACGCCGATACTGGTACTTGCATCGATAACAAAGGCAAATTGATGTAGTGTATTTGTTCTGCCCTAGATATGTCTGTTGTTGTCAGAAATGTAAGTAATTTGTGTGCCCCTTGTCATTATCGAAGATCTATTCGGTCAGGGTGGGGCTCTTTCTATCCTTTGTCGCAGCAGGAACAAGACTGGGTCCTTTGTTCAGAGTATAGAGCCCGATCCAAATACTGGGTATTGTTTCTATGATATATTCTACCATTGTAGCTTTAATAATGGAAATCGATTTAGGCCGCTTTGTTCTTCCTCAGCTTCCCGCTTCGTACAGTGGGACTATGTTTGAGTGCCGCCGTCCCAAAGGGCACAAGGGTCGAGGTCAGGAGTTAGATTATGCCAAACTGTATGGATATAGCGATGCGGCTGTGCGCATGGCATGTGTGTGTGTTCCAAGTGTGAGCAATCTCCCGAATACACAGAAATCGTTACTATTCCTTCCCAACCACTTGGAATGAAAAGGAAAATGTACGAGCCGCATGTTGTTCCGGGTTCCGGGGTGAAGGTCATTGCTGTGTGGGCGATATTGCGGTGACAATTGATCACAGAATCCCATTCAGGCACGCGGAGGGCTGGGCAACCTGCTGGGTAATCTATTGGTGGGGGGCACGATGGAGAGATGGGGGCAGTGTGATCAGACGGCATGCGGGGGATGGTGGTGCGGGATGACCACATGCAAGAGGTTTCGCTTTGTTCCGGTTGTTTTCGCGGAAAATGCTGCCCCATGTCCCAACAGAACGGATTGGACGGAACTGAAATTGGGTGTAAGGAGGCAACAAGATGGCGCCGTAGCAGGCTATCTTCGACACCGTAACGGAAGTGGTCTGTGCAAGAAAAATAAATAAGTCAAGGGGGCAAAGACCTTGGCAGTCAATCACACTGGTAAGTAAGACAAGCCAAAGTTATTTTGAGTAACAAAGGCTAAATGTGTCAAGCTAAATGTGTCAAGTAATGATAGGATGACAACCACATTTCTTACAATTTTTTTTCTTTGTAGGCATTACGGAACCATTAGAATAATACTTGTTTCACAGTGTGCTATTCCTGATGACACTACTTGCATCCTCACACCGCACATAAACAGTTTGGAAAATAGATCCAACATGTAAATAAAATATATGTACAGCCAATACTGGGTCGTTTAAGGAGTGACGAAAAATGAACACTTAAGAACAACAGTATAGGTCATCATCTCATCCATTTCACATTCATGATTATCTCATTTTAAAATATAAACATTCGATGCGAGATAATCTACACTTTTATCGAAACTCGGATAAAACGGTACGATCGTCTGAAGGGCAAACGGGACAAGACATTATTCGGTGATATGGACCAGCATAATTATTAATGGTGCATCCCCAGACAGCACCAAAATAACATGTCACCGTACACAGTAATATTAAATATAAAGCTGGGAACGATAAGCATAATGTATGTTTCCCTGGTCGCTGGGTGAACCAGATTAATGACGCCGTGAACATAACGGGCCTTAGTTGACGTGCCTATTGGCGACTTGTCATCTCACTGTTTCCGCTGTGTCCGATTTCCGGTCTTCCCGGTGAAACGGAACGAGGGCCATGGAAGCTGCATGCGTTCAAGACTCAGCCAGGGAAAGAGAATGGGTTCCAGGGTGACAGTCTGCCCTGCTCTGCCCCAGCCTCTCTGATTCCCGCGCCGGGCCTGTGCCGATGATTGGCAGGTGGCCAGCCCGTCCTCCACCCCCATGAAGTCTCCCATCCCCGAGCGGTTTCTCACTTGGTCTCAGCGCCTGGAACCTGTTCCTCTCACCGACGGACTCGGGGCCTTTAAAACTTGCCGCGGGATACGGTGCCTGAACGTATGGCGGCGGTGGGCGTCCTCGGCGGTGATAAGAGTGGGGGATAGGACATAGCAGGGGCATGGCATCTGTCAGCAAAATAACCGGATTAGAGGAAGGTGATCAGAGAGGATCGGCTGCAGTGATGGGGCATCTTTTATGACAGCCACAGGTCGGCTGACTGCGCTGGCTTACGACAGCTCCCTGTACCAAAGACAAATTATGCTATATAACTGGACGACACAGCAACGCGGACTACGGTACTTTCAACCGAAACCGTCACATCCTTCATGGTACTAAACCTCAAAAATGAAGGGCCACAAGTACTTGCTTCTTTCCCGAGGGAGGAATAAGTAAGAGCGTCTGAGAGGCGCTTAGGGGTGACAAGTGTCGGCGTTATTTTGTCCAGTGGGGGAATCCAAGAGCAAAGTCCGCCGTCTATAGGGATTTGACGTCCTCATATAGGGAAATGCCACACGTTGGCCGCAGGAAGGAGTCTGTCAATTAGCAGCGTCTGAAACCTGCCTGACAGAGCTGCTTACTGATGGAATATCTGCTTCATGTGGCCTTATAGGGTGAGGCTAAGCCGACAGAAGGACAAGGCAGAGGCTTGACTGGGTGGGACCACCTCTCTATCGGCTGCATGCACAGTCATAGCTGGGATGACACGACGGAGGTTTCTCTGCACTGCAGACGGATATCAGTTCGTCGTGGTGTATTGTTTCCGGTCTGTGGTGGCACACTGATAACAACGGGAGTATAGCAGCTTCGGACCTATACAATGGGACATATTGGCTAAGGTAGGGAAGGACAGGACAAATGTTTGTTAAAAACCAGGAAGCGATTATATGTGTATTTCGTTGATAGTTTACTTTTGAGTTCCCCAAATGGTGTAACATCTGCGGGATGCCATAAGAACATACTCCACTAACATGACTGAGGCGTGGAATACAGCGTAGAGCAATAGGGCCCGTAACATTTGTCTTATTGCTCTTTTTGGCAACGATGCCATGCAACTCTTTTAATGAGTACTATGTCACACACGCAAAGCATCTCTAGATAAGGTACAAAGAGGAAATTAAGACAACACGAAGCATTGTGTTATACATAAGTTAATGGGTATGTTTACCCGGAGGCGTGGTTAGCACTTGCAGAGGTGCGTCACTCACTATCGAGTAAAAATGTAACGAATAAATATGACGGAAAAACTAAGTGAAAAAAGTGAGCGGTAAAATTAAAGAGTTCCAGTAAATAACGTTATGGCAGTATATTGAAAGCGCACATTTTGCTAATTTTTAGATCAAAGAGTGTTTTCATTTTCGAATGCGGTTGGCATGTTAGGTGTAACTAGTATGCATTTTCCTCGGTGTATTGCACTAGATGGGTTATGCAGGACACGAGGGCTTGGATCTGTTATTTTTTAAGTTTTGATATATATCTAGTACATGTATATGTAATAACACATTGTATATAACTCAGCTGCGAAACTTGGCGTGAACCGAAAATAGCTAGCACCACCTAGGGATTTCCTGTTCACTTTGACAGACCTTTTAACTTTTTTTTCAATATTCAGATAGATAGCTAAGTAGATTTGATTGGAAGAAAAATGCACTGGCCAAACACGGAGGCCAAACAAGAGAATATACATAACTTATAACCCGCATTGCACCTCATGCGAAAACCAATAAGATAGATGATCTCTCACGAAATAAGACAATTCTGCAGTAATGTGCATTAATACATGTATGTTGGTAAATCCACAGTTAATGGAGCATAATGATGTTGCGAAGACATCTTTCATGGGAGACTCAGAGGTCTGGACAGCATGGTTTCTGATTAGCAAAGCTCTTAAAAAGAGAAAATTGCTGTGAGTCATACCCTAAGAGGCGGCAGAGAAGACGGAGCAGCTGATGCCTACACTACCGAAAAACACAAAAATTAATTAGATTAACAGATCCTATTGGTCGTGATGCACGGGGAGTATTAGACGATCAGATATGGCAGAAGTCGCACAGAAAGTCCAAGCGATTTTTAGCATGGAAGATATTTCTCACGACAGATGTACTCTCTGTTATAACAAGTGTTCAGCAGGCGTATCGGGCTCTCCTCTTTCAAATCGCCTAATAACAAGATGTTTCGTGATGATTCTGAATGCCTTTCCATAATCTCTGGTCAACCAGTTTGTTAAATTGCTATATTCTTCTCCAATGACCTAACTGTATAATATGCGGCATTGTATGTATTCTACGTTGCGGGCAACCAAGCTGAAAGTCTTGTTAACACTTGCCAAATTTGGTCTTGACAGCACTCAGTATCCAACAGAACAGAGCTGTATTATTTCTGTGATTTGTTTTTTCTGGCACGGATTGCTTCAGCATACAGAGGGCGCGCTTACACTGTACCTATGCAATACGCGGGCATCCTACATTTAACATTTCCGTACTAGATGAAAGCCAATATCTTGAAGCCAAAGCCTTGTAGCTCGTATTATTTACGTTGCCTAGACCGACAGTTTACATAATAGGACTGGATCCTCCCTTTATACGAACCAAAAAGCGCAAATGATACTATGACTCTTTGATCGATTCTGTGAGTACAGTAGAATCATAATAACAAAAAAGGTACACTATACGCACAGAAGTCGAGCGCTAATGTTTTTGCTACAGTACTTCCGAACAACCCCTGCCGCAGATGTCAATTCGTGTTTGGAATCCTGATGTTCCAATTTAAAGCGTTTCCGTGGATTGGTCTTCCCGAGGTTAACTTACGGATTGGGTCCGCGATTACTGACTACTACATATACTGTAACGTTGCTTTGTGAGTCTTTCTCTAAAGGTAACACATATGGAGAACAGTCCTGCATTGGAATTACATCCGCTGGCATTTCAGTATGCACAGCACTTCATACAACCACACCAACACACGTCCAAGCTTCCCCACGGCAATGCTAATGCCTTTAGCAGAAAGCAAGCCCACAGTATGTCTGCTCTGGATACAGGATTCCTTTGTTTCGCCTTCTCCGATTACGATATAGGGAAGGAATGGATGCTCCTCCGTTTCCCACTGGACAGGAAACTGAGACAGTGGACCTAACTCAATATAGCTATGTTTCCCTTACTGGATGTTTCAGCTAGAATTCATTAACAGGTCCCACGACACTCTTTCTGGGTAGATTTCCATGAAGATTATGGGCACATCCGGATACTGATAACACTTCATTACCATCCTGTATGATTACTTGAAAAACTTTAATAGGAATGAAGTAAAATTAAAAAAGTATACTGGAGGTAAACAAGAGTGCCACGTTGAAGTAAAATTGTGTGTAACGTTATGCAAGAACAAAACAATCACACGTATTTGGTTTAAGTGAATGTCTCTAACGGAAAGACATCAAAGCATTGATTTCATACAGCGTGCCTGCATGCCTGGACTGTTGTAAACAGCTAAACCAAAGATGATTAAGACAAATTTTGATAGACGCTCGCCAAAAAGGGGATTGACGTTGATACGAAATATTTACGTTCACGTAGTTTTATAATTAGCCAATGTCCATTGCAGAGGGTGTGACACCCAAGGGACCCTACTTTCAATGTCGTATGAAGACTTTCAAAATATGTGCAAAATCGACATCATCGATTCCGATATGTTTTAGGTTCAAAGCAGAGGCTCTGACCAGACTTGTTTTGTACCGTTTTGCTAATTGTTTAATGCAAGAAAATTATGTCACAGGCACACTAGAGTCAGAACAACTCCTTTCCACTAACATTAGGGATACTACCAAGCCAACAGCCTGGCAAAATACTGGCAAGCTATTGTATTAGACAATTGAATAATTTGAAGTTTGTTATTACCGACCTTATTTCACGTGCTTTGCCATTTAGAGCCAACGACGCCATGGGCTTCCTCGTCGTGTAAATTGTATATAAGGACGATATACTAAATAAACATCCTGGTAGAAAAAAGCTCTAGCAGCTGGATTCGTCAGGTCATTACCCCCCAAACGAGAATCGGGTAAAATACAGTAAAACGACACTGTTTTAGTTAAAACCGTGGACAACCAGTGACGAGAGTCAGTTGAATGCTTTTACTGCTTCGACTGGAGATCGAAAGAGACTTACGTGCATACATGTATGTAGTGTCCCATGTACACGCACTTGTTTAACAATAAATATTATGTTTATACCTATTTTACCATAAAATCATGAGGTGCGCTGTTTCCAAGCTAAAAAGCGTTCCTTAGTCCTTCACCTCATTGCCTGCAGGGTGTTTAGTCAGACAAAATCAAGGTGCAGAAAGGGAGCCTAGAAAGGAGGCACATCTACACAGTGTGAGCCATTCACAACTATGTAGTCTACCCTGGCACCTAGTGGTACCAATTTCATTCACCATTGCGTAAACCAATCTTGTTAAATCTTATCCATAATCTGGGTTTATTTTACTGTTTTGGTGTATCCACCAGTACATATACATCTATATCTCGTTGAAGACAGATTCTATACTCAGATATGCTATGCATATATAACTGATATTTTGCATTTGGTAGGAAAATAAATGCTACTGTTTCTTTTCCTTAACGATTCCTAAACACATGACCGTTTGCTCCGGTTACCAGCCATCGCTTTAGGTTTCTATTCCTAATACGTTTGAACACCCTAGCAGGTGTTCAACCGTGTGTATTGGATCGTCCTGATGGACCAAACAATACACTTCGATTCTGGTATTCAGCGTTCTCTCAAAGGATTAGACCAAGCATATTTTAATAAGACATTAAGATGTTAAGGCCAAGTAGTATATTTGATAGCTTGAATCATTACGCTTGCAATAATTGGCTTCAGTGAATGTTTGCCTGGGGATGGGCCTGGTCGAGATCTTGAAAGTCCATCTTGCTGACTGAAAAGGGACATTATGTCTTTGGAGTATTATAATGTAGGTTAACGCTTCCCACAAGTATACCTAACTACTGAACAGTCCTTTGAATGTTTAATTTGGAATAGGAAGAGTCTAGGAACGGCTTCACCAATGTCATACACGGTGCTGCTGACGTTGGTGCATAGACCAGTGGAACGCCAGGGTGGACGTTAACAGCTTGTTGCCAGAGACCGCTTTAATCTGCCGTGTATGTTCACACAAGAAACTGTTCTATTTCGACATGGCAAAGCGGTATTATACCCCTTGAAAATTGGGCAGCGTTAGTGTATACGAATGCATATTATTGTAGCCATACTTTGTCCTGATGGCACGATTAAAGATAAGCTTTTATTTAATGTCGGTACTACAATAGCAAATAACATTAACACAAGAGTTCCATTTACCGACACTACTTTGTGAATACGACATAGTGAGGTAATATGTGAGGATGTGCTTAGGATTAGACCAATGACCTGGGTAACATCATGACCTTATGATGCATTATGTGCTACATGTATAGTCATACAAGGCCGTGAGTCCGAAGCACTGTACCTTCAATATATCCTCCAGACGTAGGCTCTGTATCTCAAAATCGTCTACAAACACTTTCAATTTGCTGTATTAGCTGAATATTGAACAAACTCCCCGTGTATATACATTTGATTATCATCAAGCCTTTGCATTTTTGGAAAAGTAATATTTATTTCAAAAGGTTTTTCCACTATACCTGTCGCCCTTACATAGCCTGACCTCCCGCCGATTACTTTAGAAAATGGACTAAGATTCTGTAGAGACTACCGTGCTTGATATGTTTTACAAAGAGAAAGGGGGTCTAATATGTATATAACCATTGCACTGCGTTAAAGACACTTGACACGATTTTGTACGTTGTGCGTCCATGATTGGGGTCGTCAACATACTGCCACGAACAAAAACAAAAAACATGGAAAACATGCGACATTAGTAGTAACAACAAATGTATTACACTGGGAAATACAATCGCAACCAGCTCTCGATCTATGTGAGCTTCGACGCACATGCACAAAAGGATCGCAACATTGTCCAAACTATATGAGCCAGGTGCGTTACAAAAGTTAATAACTCTCAAGAACAGGCTCTGTTCATCTTTGATATTCATAATAACAAACTCGCTATTCCCTTTTCCTCATAAACTGTCCACACGGGCAAGCTGTTGCATACCTTGGCATGGAAAAAAACTAGCGGTCTCCGGCGTGTAATAATCGTTAAAATAGTAGTTCGTTTCGGAGTACCATTCAATGTCGTTTCCCTGGTTCTACGAGTTATTGTCGTGACGCCATATACTGCTGGCACGGGAACGACAGAAAGAAGCAACAAGAACAATAAAACAGGAAAGAACAGAAGACGGGGATTGAAAAGGATAGGGCATGAAAAACATATTCCCTCTAAGAAGTGGAGAGAAACTGGTGAAAATAAAGCATTAAAGCACAATGATGCGATATTGGACCAATGTAACGTGTTCCCTGGAGCAGGTTCCTCCTAGCTAACAAAACCACTGTGGTGGAGAAGGGAACGGTTGGGGAATGTGCTGGTGTGGGTCAATTGTCCTGGCAGCTGCTAGTCTGATGGCCTTTCCCTGTTCTCCTATAAGCCTTAATGGCCGGCAAGGCCGAGCCTTGGCTAGCCAAGACAGGTGTAACAACAAGTAGATATATAATATCCAGCTGTCCACATCACCAACAGTGGGATAATAAAACTCAATTTATTGACCACTGACCCATAAAGCTAACCCCTTAGCCGTAAGTTTCACCAAATCGATATACCGCAGGACGAAAAGGAATGACTTCAGAGCCGCTTGTCCCACCGATTCATTTCCCCGTTAAGCCGTTCTATTCCCGACCATTTCGCCCATGGTCTATTGGGTTATATATTAAGCAGAATCCCAATTCGATGGTCGACAACCATCTCTTATGGAATTGTCTGGTGTTCATAGCCTAACATATCAAACCATATTGTCATTGTGCACTATAAATCATGGCGTTTTATTTCTTTTGCAAGACGGATGACGGCCTCCGAGGCCTAATGCAAACTCGACACCTCGATGAGCCATACTTCATCGTTTTCTTTTGCCGCCTTTAAGACCAGGAAGAATGCAGAAAAAGGAACAGGGATTAGGTGTTGGATTAGGCCGAGTACAGTACGTTCAGGCCTGGTAACACAAAACAGAAACTCGCAGGATGGGAAAGGCTCACAAAGGGATTCTATGGGATAGGAGAAGCGGCAGAGAAGACGAAGCAGTTGACGCCTACACTGCCGAAAACACAAACTGAAATGAAGAGTAATGCGCAGTCACGGGAACTCCTCCTAAATACATCCGGGTCTCTTTCTGGGCTGTCACATTAAAGTAGCCTTAAAAGGGTAGTTGGCGCCATTCTGTCTCCGGGACAACAACTGCCATTATCTGGTGATAAATTCTGCAGTCGAAATGCCAAACCACCCATAGTTAAATACCACACGTGTCCGCATTCACTGCTGTACGTATGCAGCCGGTTGTTAAACACATGCCTCAAGGACGAAGGTCTGTATCGACGGATGCCCGCCTGTCTGTTGGTCGTCACTTCCTGGCTAGCACCTGGATGGGTGGGTCTCCGGGATTCATCATTGCAAAAAAAGCTATTATGCAACAATAAAACGATGGTGCTTAGGCCCAAGCTGAAAATTTAATCACGTTGTGAATTGGGAGACTGGAATTGACGCCTGTGCTGTGATTTTACTCGTGTCTTGAAGTATACACAACTTGGGATATCCCAAACGATTTTCGATAAATCTCAACATATGCGAATGCCGAGACTGCCTTTATCAGATTAATTAAGCATGCAAACTGGTAACATTTATCGATTTCTGTATTTTGAGTGTAGCTGGTCAGCCTGTTAAAGTGCCACAGATGTTTTTGGGTTAACCAGGAAATCAACATCGCCACCACATTTACGGCCAATACGCCGGCTGTTCTATCAGTTCAGCCATAGCAAAGGCTAGCTGCTAGCTTGGATACAGCCGTGAATATCCTACAACAGCATCATATCGGAATCCATAGTTTGGTATAAGTTGGATTATATAGCTTACGGTCACACACGAATTACTCCATTCAGTATGACGCCCACGTAATCGCAACATATTTCTCTGTACTGTCACCGTGTGTGTGTGTGGGTGTGTGTGTGTGGGGGGGGGGGGGGTGTATGTCAGTATAAGGAAATATGTCTGTATTTCGCTAGAAGACCCATGGTGGTTGAAATGTGAAAAGATATGATCCATTAAGGTCCCTTCCTCCAAGAGCGATGGCTGGCTAAACTGGGCCAATGGTGGGCGAGGTGATAGATGACAGCGCTGCAGGGCGGATTTGTTCTCTCGATCCATTTACGCGTTGGGATGACACCAGTTTGGTGGCAGGCATGAAGTAGCTTCAACTAGCTTTTGTCTGGCATTCATTTTGTGTCAGGCGTGTTAAGAATGTGCTCATTGTTGATATTGAATGGCGATGCTGGGGCACTGATGAGAATGCACCAAATGATCTACATCTGTTTCTCTATGTTCCAGATTCGCAAGAGACGATGTCAGGAACATCTGCGGCTGTGATGGACAACCACGGACATGAACCATGGATGGCCGACGAGCAGTGGTCCACGGCGGATCCCGCTGCCGTCCCCGCCCTATCAAGATTCGAATTATCGCCCATGATGGAGTACGAGTGGATCTTGCTGATCGCGAACATCACCATCATGATTTCGAGTCTCGTGGGGAACGTCTGCGTTATCTACTTCCTATGCAGCCACGCCAAGGCGCGTACGGCACACAACATCACCGTGGTATCGATCGCCGTGTCGGACATCCTGGTGGCGTGTTTCGTCATGCCCACGTATCTCGCCGTGGCCATGTATCAGGCGTCTTCCGGCGGTGACGAGCTGACTCCGCACCTGTGCAAACTGCAGGCATACGTGTGGTACTGGTGTAAGACCGTAGCCGTCTACTCCATCCTCGCCATGGTCTGCGACCGCTACACTCGTGCCGCCCAGCCCAAGAAGCGTCACCTCGTCACGGGTCGGTACATGTTCTTCCTCAGCTTCCTCTGGTTCTTCGGCGCCGCGTACAACGTGTGGCAGCTCGTGCTCAAGTCGTCGGCATACATCGGGGTTCAGACGGAGGCCGGCCAGAACGTGACCGTAAGGGCGTGCTTCTCCCTAGGCCCGTACAGACAGCTGGAGAGCGGCTTCATCGTTACAGACTTCATCGTCATCTTCGCCATCCCGGGCTCCGTCATCGGCTTCATGTTCGGCCGCATGGTGGTGTTTGCATGTACTGATAAGACCCGCCAGAACCGCTTCCCGAGCCGTCGCCGCCTGCTGCTATCCGTGTGCCTCTTCATCCTCTTCCTGCTCTGCCAGCTGCCTTTTGAGATAATGGATACTCAGATGTACTTCTATCTGGACGTGTCTCACTGGAGCGTGGCCTTGTCCAAGCTCCTGGACACCATCGCGTTCTCGCAGGGCGCGCTGAACGTTGTGGCGTACTTCTGTTGCAGTCCAGAACTGCATAAGTCAGTCAGGGAGTGGTTTGCTCATAAACGCCAGGCCCAGAAAGCCGCCGCGGCGGCCGGAGCCGAGTTTCAGACTAGCGCCCTGATAGCCGCCTTGGCCCCCAAGAAACCACTTCAGCGCTCCAGCAGCAACCAGGACGTCAGGGCTTTGGGGCTCATGACGGAGTTCCTGTCCATGCGAGGTGGACGGTACCCCCTGCCAGAACCCACTTGATTTTTGCTGGTTTTCAGACATTGTTTGATGTGTGCTGCTCGAGATACACGTATGTTGCCTGATACGTTCTGCTTGGCTCATTCGGAAAGGCTCTTCCTTACTAGTGCCTGTAATATCGCGGCCTGGGGTGCGGATGACATATCCTAGAACTCTAACAAATGCCTGCTAGTGTTACAGGCTGTGTAGTTCTATAATATGTATATGTAAAGCTAGTGTTTTTATCTTCACGCGATTTGACATCCATGATGTTCAGACGGCTGTAAGACTGAAAACATGTAAAGCTAGTGTTTTTATCTTCATGCGATTTGACATTCATGATGTTCAGACGGCTGTAAGGATGAAACCGTTTATGCATTGGTCACCAAACGGCTCCTACATCTCCATGCTGATGTTTCTCGAAATGAACGTGCGCTGAAAAAATATCTACACCATCCAGGACAGAATATTCCACCACACCACAAGCAACAACTGGGCTACAGCAGCAACGTGAAGTTGTCATTATGCAACTAGTCAAATCTTTAATACATCCACAAGGTTTCCAATAATCGAGCCCTATGAACACCTTTTCGGGACTTTAGGCACGATCCCATTCCTTAGATCAATATTCGTGTCCAAATAACATCCATACTGGTCCTGGCGTACACCTGTGTTGCATTCAATCTCGTCCCGTGTATCCTTAGATGCTGCGAGTTTTTGCGGTACCTAGCTACACTGAGGTGCAGCGAACCTGTTCCGAGAAAGCTGTTTCGTCTAGCGTGTGAGGGTATTTTAATCTCTGGGTACGGGCTTATAAAAACAGAAATATTACATCGATAAACAGGATGAGTTATTTTCTCCAGAGTATTGCTAATACATGTATGCAACAAAGTGACGGCTGGAGATCCCAAGACGAAGTGATGTTATAAGTGAAGTACATGTAACTGCAGGTATAATAACCAGTTGTATTGACCTGTAAAAACTTGAATCAAAATAAAAAAATAATGCAATATATTAGGCAGTGTATTTCATACACTGCCTGCATTGGTCTTCAATTCTTCTGTAACATGTACATGTATACCTATATGCATCTGTAACGACACATAGACCTACTTTTTTTCTGCAACGACACGTACATGTATACCTATGTGGTTGCGCATATTTTGCCGCTGGGACGTGCATGTGGCACTTTTCTGTGATAGCGCAAAGTCTCTCGGTGCAGGTCCTTGCGCTAATGGTAAGTCTGCACCCGATCCAACATTTTCCGTCAGTGGACCATTGGCGGAAAGGTACCCTGAGCGCCAGTGCTCCACTGGGCTGTGATATATCACGGTATCACAGGATATCTGCCCAC
>JAAUYG010043674.1_pt1 | contig 18275 bp, 12 predicted proteins | sample 7278091 | NCBI WGS metagenome assembly JAAUYG01 (sample SAMN14350201, study PRJNA611818) | marine sediment metagenome | isolation source: surface marine sediment (0.6m) | place: French Polynesia: Moorea | collected 2018-08
AATCGAAGATCTGGTAGATTTTGTGGTTGCCCGCACTTTAGATACCCTGGATATTGATTGTATTCCTTTAGAGCGTTGGCAAGGAAATTAAAATTGCCTCGAAAATTATTAAATGATTTGCTCTGATTCTTTCAGTATATGTCAATTGTCAAAAATAAAGCGACATTTTTACAGAAAGATATAGAAAATTTTTCGTTTAATGTAGATAATGGTAATTATCTTCGATCAAAATATCGCAGCATTCAAAAGTGACAAAAGAGCGATCGTTAAGAAAGATAAGGCGTAAGAAAAATTGTTGTCATCCACAATCTACAATTACCATAAATAAACTACATTTTGCGTTTCGTCATATCATCCTAAAAACGTTAGCCAGATTGATGAAGCAACATATCAGATTAAAGTTAAGACAAGTTGTTTCTACTGCTAGATTTCCTCATTGGCAAAATATATTAAAAAATAAGGAGATCGCTAAAACTCATCTACATCCAGAAATAGACAATATTTTTGCTAAATACCAAATGCCGATTTGGGTAACGCAAGAATATTGTCCGAGCGGTCGAAATTGGGATTATACCGAGTTAGTGACTGGTCTCAATCGCATATATCGTCTTATTTGCCAAAGCAATCGGAAAATTCCGCCTGAATTAATTCGAGAACTTGCTAATATTTCGATCGTAGAAGAAGTGCAACTTGGAGCAATCGGTCTAGCAGATTTGCCAGAACTATTACCAAGTCAGATGAGTATAACTACCGATCGCCGTTCTCGCGATGCAATCTATTTGGACGAGGCACACCATTTATTTACCAAAGGTCATCCTGAAATTACAGTGGCGGTTTTAGATACTGGAGTTAACTTAAACCATCCTGAATATAAACATACTCTGCGACCTGGATATGATTTTGTCAATATTATTAATGGTGCTAGTAAGTTCGTAGGAGATTTTCTAGGCTATGACGACGATCCAGATGATGAAGTGGGGCATGGAACTCATGTAACTGGAATCATTGCAGCCAAAGGGATAAATATGCCTGTGGGAGTTGTGCCCCAATGCCAAATTTTACCCGTGCGCGTTTTGGGGGCAATGAAGCGAGGAAGTAAGCGAGTAGGAGCGGGTTTGGTAGATAACATCAACTCTGGAATTAAATGGGCGATCGATCGCGGGGCTGATGTGATCAATATGAGTTTGGGAATTCAGCATACTGGAGGCGGATTGCCACATCAAGAGGTGGTAGACTATGCCCAACGCAAGGGAGTAACTATCGTTGCTGCATCGGGCAATGACGGAACGGAGCAACTCTACTATCCTGGCGCACTCCCCTATGTAATTGCTGTAGGTGCGGTGGATGAGACAGGTAAAATGGCACACTTTTCTACCTACGGAGAACAAGTAGACTTGGTAGCACCAGGAACAAATATTTACAGCACATATTTAAACAACGATTATGCTTTTTCTACTGGAACTTCCCATGCTTCTCCATTTGTAGCGGGGTCAGTGGCAATGTTGAAATCTTATGCCTTACAAAAACGAGGTGAAAGTTTATCAGATAGTCAGGTGAAATATTTGCTTAAGCATACGGCAGATCGCATTGATAGTCGGTTTAAGCATCGGAAAGCTGGATTTGGTAAGTTAAACGTGATCGATGCGTTGCGGTTATTGGAGTACAAAATCACTTAGGAGAATTATGGGATTATATCGTGTAAAAAATCAGTGGGGTGGCTCTTCTGCACCCTGGCGACAAGGTGGTCAATGGACAATCGGTAACCGCCCGAAGCAGGATGTTATTGCTCTTAATATTAAATCTAATGATGGGGGCAAAACTTTAAAAGGAACAATGACTTACAAAGGAGAAGGTCCTATTGGATTTTTAGCTACTAAAGAAAGTAAGGGAATAGATGGGGTTTTTAACCAAGATTTACAGCTTCGCATCAAGCAATTAGAAACCGATTTAAAAACTCAGCAAGAGAAATATGAAAAACTAATCGACCAGCAAAAAAAAGCCTATGAGGAATCAATCGAAAATCTCAAAAACGTTACTGAATCTGAAACCAAAGCTACTATTATTGAAGCTATAGAAGCGGCTAAAAAACAAGCAAAACAAGCTGAAGCAGATATCTTAATCGCTAGACAAAAACAGAGACGTGCTGAAATTTTGTCAATACTTACCTCTAAAATTTTAGATATTAATGAATCAGAAGATCGTACAGAAGTTCTCCAAGAAGAGATAGCTCTATTAGCCGTAGAAGCAAGAAAAATTACTTTGAAAGCGGTGAAATCGCCACCAGATTCGGCAATGGCGATTACTGCTCACAACTCTGCTCAACAGGTTATTGAATTAGCAGCTACAGCAGAGCAACACCTTGCTAATCTCAAGGAGCAACAAGCAAGTGCCAAAGCAACTTTAGAAGAACAAAAGAATAACTTAGAAAGATTAAATGTAGAGAATAATCAAGAAGAACAAAAACCCTCAGAGGTAATTGACACAGCAGAAATGACGTTAAAACAGCTCGAAGCAGAAGGAGGAAGTTTAGCTGCAAGTTATGAGCATACTATGGCTGCGATCGCATCTAAAGAAAAAGCAGAGCTAGCTTTATTATTAGCTGTTCAACAAGCTCAATTAGCGTCTGAAGCTTACGATAATTGGGCAACTATAGAAGGTATGTTTGGGTTTTCTGAGCCTGACGAAAATTCTGATAATAATCTGATTCAAGAACCCGATAATTTTCCTGATACATTTCCAGATTACGATAACTGGCAAGTTATTGGCGATATGTTTGGCATCTCAGATAATCCAGTGAATCCAGAGGCAACTCAAACAGAATCTTCCGCAGCTAAATCAAGCAATTAATTTGTATCAAAGCAAATTTACTACCAACACAACATGTAAATTGAGAAAATTAAGGTATTAGACTTATGACTGTAGCAGGAAATTCCTCATCTTCGATTCTGGCTATCGATGCAATACTCAAGATTAATGGATTGAGAGCAAGTCTCGATCCTCTTGCGATTGAGGCTTTGGCATCAACTTCTAAGTATTTTAAAGAACGATATTATGATGCGAAAACTAGAATTAGTGAAGAAGGAATAACAGGACAGATCGAAACCCTTTCCGATCGCCTTAATAGCAGTAATCTAGATGATACAAAACGAGTGCTGCTATCCAATAAAAACATTTATGCAGCTTTAATCCAAAAAATTTTACAGGAAGAAATAGTCAGAGCAACTGATTTAGAAGGACTTTATAATGCTGTCCTACGCTATGCAGATCGGGAACCAAGAAAATATTTTCTGGCTCGACTATTGACCTTAGTGCTTAATGGTAAACGGATTCAGATTAAAACGGCAAAGAAACAATGGCAAAAACTCGCTGATTTAACTTTAGAGCAAGGGATTCCCATCCGTATGGGACAGGTAGAACCTGCCGTCGTTAATTTTCTCAGCGTCATCTATAAGGAAGGGGATATTCCCTATTACCTAGATAAGTATATTGAAAAAGATGAAATAGATCCCCACAATTTTACTCCTGAGATTAGGCAGTCAATGATAGATTACTTAGTCAATCTCGGTTTAAAAATCAAATCTGAAGCAGAATTTGACAGTGGTACCTATGATGAGTACTTTGCGTTAGCTTATAGTGAAGCATTAAAGCGTAGTACCATTACCGACGATCCCATAGATATTGCTCGTACCAAGGGAGGCAAAGTTGACTGGGATTTTTCCGTCGATGTCTTTGACTCTACTGAAGAACAAGGAGTCATACCAGCGAATATCAAGGCGGCTGGCGCGCTCGATTACATTTACTATATCGGCGAAGCAATGCGTGTCTTCGATGTTGCCAATGCTCTAGTTTTACGATGGGCAAGTGGTACTCTGGATATTCCCGAAGGGGCTGTAGCATCGGCATTGTACCGCTTTCATAAACTACGAGACGATCGCTCTACCCCAGAAGAAAGAGCCATGCTCTACAAACGGGTACTCAATCGAGGTGACGGTCAACTCCTGTCTAATATGATGCCCAATGAAGCTTTTCCTCGCTATTGGCACGCCCTAATGACGGAAGTTACCCAATACGTTAGCAAGCGGGAAGGTATTAGAAGGGGAGATAATCAACCATCGCGATCGCAACTTTACCAAGCAATAAGAGATCTTCAGTACAACTTAACTGAATATATGACGGGGATGGCACACCTGCAAGTTACTGAAGACTACGCCCATCTCCAAGAAGCGATCGAATTACTAAAAATGGAAGAAATTATCAACCATTTTGGCGGACGACGTAGAAGTATTTGGGATGTGATCGAAAGAGTAGCCAAACAAGATTTGGGTGTTACCGTCCAGACTTCTGTAACTCGAACCCTAGCGGTAGAAGGCAATAAGGTATATCAGTGGATTGCTGATTTTAGCGAAGCAACAGTCAGAGAGGAGGAGTTCAAAGCGTTCCTCAAATCGGCAGAAGCATGGATTATTGCTCGGGCTTCTCTGCAAGATTACAACGATGGCTCTTTTAATCGTCGGGGAAAATCTGACTTCAGTGATTTTGATGATGACTTCGACAATGATTTTGATGACAGCTTCGATGATGATTTTGACGACTGGTAAAGAATTTAGGCGTTGGTAATTTAACTAATGAACTAAAGAGTGCGTCTGTTCCTAGCTATCAGCTATCAGCTATCAGCTATCAGCTATCAGCTATTAGCCTCTTTAATTTAATCAACATCCGATACTTATAAACCATACTCGGATTCACCAACGCCAGAATTTCAAGCATCAGAAGAATTATGAAATTCAAGATTAAGGAGTTGATTTAATGCCAAGTAACGAGGAGTTAAAGCATCAAGCCAGGGCAAAAGCTCGTTCGATTCTCTCCCAGTCCCAGTCATTTCGCGGAATGGAGCGAGATGAGCAGTTACGAGTTTACCAAAATTTGGTGAACGAACAATATCAAGACTTAGCACGACAAAACGGATCGGAACAAGGTGAATTAGCCACTGGATTTGCCGCTGCCGATTTACTGCGGGAGCAACGAAACGAGCGTATCGACCAAGCAGGGGGTTTATTGGGAGATGCGGTACAGGATGTGGATTTTCCTGGATTTGTTCGGGATCTGCTGACAGGAGTTTTTGATGCTAATTTGGATGCCAACGAGCGACAGATGGAAGCCTATCGAGAATTGCTGAAAGATGCAACCAGAGAGATTTCTGCGTTTGTGAACGAAATTGATGATGAGTCGGCAATGTATCGTCTCGTTCAAGATAATAATCAATTTCAATTGTCCTTCGGGGATTCGAGTTTTCTAGATTCGGGTTTCTCAGATTCAGATTCTTCCGATTCTTCAAATCAAGCCGAACTTCCCACCATTACCGATCCAAATGGACAACAAGTAGATCCCAATGTCATTAAAGCCAAAATTTTAGATACCAAATTGGCAATGGCGAGAGAACGTCGAACCTTACTAAGAGAAACCTTATTAATGGGCATATCTCGCTTAGTGGTCGATCGAGGAACTATCAAAGCTGGTGTGGAATTTAGAGTCCGAGCTGCGGAAAAAACCCAAACCAAACAGCAAGGTCAGGAAAATGTTCAGCAAGCTAAAAGGAGCGGATTTATACGCAGAAAAATCAGGAGAACATCTCAAATTAGTATTGCTGCTTCCCAAAGCCAAACCAACACGGACTTGTCTGCCACCCTCAAGGGAGCTGTCGAAATTCAGTTTAAATCTGACTATTTTAAACTAGATAACTTTACTCAAATCTTTGACTTGGGAGAAGGGCAAGTTCCTCAAGGTGCAGCAACTCAGCCACAACAATTGCCTGCCACTGATGGACAGTAAAACCAACAGTAAACCAAGAGTGAGAGCAATTACTAATGGCACTAGCAATTTTGCGATTTCAAGATAATCATGGGGCAAATAACCGATTTCAGGTAGATATTGGTGTCAACCGATTTTATCTCTACGCCATAGGTGATGAGGAATTACGGCGTACCGCAGGACTCAAGGTATTAAGTAATCCTCAGTTTACTTCCCCTTTAATTGGTCCTCTGCTTGAAAGTAGCTTAGGCAGAACCATGCTCGAAGTTCCCCATACTCAATTTGATCGCCAAAATCGCTATATCCAAATCATTAGTTACCGCAATCAGCAGCGAGAAGGTGCTGCTATTTCCGAAATTGTCAAAATTCCTCTAATCAGTTCGGTCAACGATGATTTACCAGCCATCTCATTTAGTCAAGAAGTACATCAAGAAATAACTATGGAAAACCACTCCGTTGATACTGTTCCCTTTGCCTATAAAGAAACCCAGCCTGTCAGTTCGGCGATGTTTTTAGGCGGACTAGTAAGTGCGATAAGCTCTGTGGCTGCTCCTGTAATGGGGGCTTTAAAATCTGTCGCTGCTCCCGTGATGAACGTTGTCAAACAGGTAGCTTCTCCTTTATTGAATGCCTTCGCCCCCGAAATCGGCAAAGTTGCGGAAGGCATCATTCCTGGTTCTGGTAGTTTCGTTAATTCGGCGATACCAGGGATGACTAATATTCTCGCTGGTGCTTCTCCTGCCGACATCATGGCAGATCCTTCTAAGCTACAAGCATTTTTACCAGCTATTTTGAATAATCCCACCGTAGCTCAAAAATTATCGGCTAACCCCAAAACGGCTCAATTGTTGGGTACTTTAATGCAGCAAGTGAACCAAAATGCCACCGTAGGTCAAACTAGATCGACTGCCAAAGCCCTGGCTGCGGTAAGCAATGGCAATGGTCATGTTCATAATGATAACAACACCCTGCTCAGTTTGGAGCGAAGCCTGAACCTAATCCCAGGAACTCTAACCCCATCTGTTTCTACAGCTCAAGAAATTGCTCCTGCCAACGATCGATATGTAGAAGAAATGTCTGTACCGATTGCTCTAGCTACCTGTTTACCATCGATGATGCCTTTGATGGACAAGGTGATGACTCGGAAGATGCGCCGAATGTTAATGGATGATAATATTAGCGATCGCAAGAGAATGGCTTTGATTACTAATGGTTTGATGGATATTACCAGAGGTTTTCGGGGAGTAAGTCGGAATTATCGCGGCAGAGATAACTATTACCGTCATGCTGCTGGTGCTTTTTCGCTTCTGGAAACAGAGGACAACAAACAAGCCAACGCTTTGGTATCGGGCTTAAGTGTGGGGCTTGACTACGAAGATCCCACTATCGATTACGATCGCGTGGAGTCGGTCAAACTAGATTTTGTCGAAGAAAATACCATCATGATGCAGGGACGTTCTCGTCTGTTGTATCGGCAAGACGAAACCATTGCCTTTCCTTTAGAAATCGAAACTCCCCGCACTATTACCAAGGGCGTTTTGCAATTGTCGGTTAAAGATGCCAATACTTTAGAGGTATTAATCGAGCAGAAATATCGCCTCGAAGATATTACCTCTGGTGAATTACCGATTGTCCCTGAATTATCCGCCGCACGCTTACGGAGTCTCGAACCCAATGAGGAATATTTAGTTTGTGCGGTATTAGTCTGGGAGGCAAAATCCCGTCGAAGCAACCGCAGAAAACGGGTGGGAACGAGTATGACTCAGCTTATTACCTTAGTTGGGGAATATTGTTTTGACCGCCTGGAAGGGACAGGAGAAGTAGTTCCTCTCAATGATGTCACCCGCTTCCGCAGCTATTGGCACCAAATTTGGGAGGGAGAATTTGACCGCCAGCTACGCCGTACTACCCTCGACTGTAAATATTACTATGCCCTAGAACCAGAACGTACCAACCACGCCCGCATGGAAACAGTCACGCAGATGGACGACAGCACTGGCACGCGGCAGGCAGGAAAGTTAAAAACGGGTTTAATCCTCAGTGCCTATCGTTTAAATGAATTATTGGGTCAAATTTCTGATTACCCGATGTTAAATGGGGAAGAATTAACCGCCCTACTATCTTGTGAATTCAAGGAACAGTTTAGCCATTGCGCCCGCAATTCCGTGGAGTTTTCAGGACGCAGGGGAGATGTAGTAGGGTTATGGGTATATCCAGAGTTTAAGTTACAGCGAATCTTACTCAAGCAGATGGGACAAACCAATCGTAACGGGCAGGTGTTGTCATTAGTCGAACATACTGTCTATTTTCCCATGCCTGCTGTGGTTCATTTTATTGGAGTTGAGTCGTAGTTAATAGATTACGACTGTGTAAATCAGTTCGCTATTTTCCTATAAGTAAACGTTGTAAAAGCAAAGGAGAAAGTCATGAAAAGTATTCTTACAGATAAAAACGTATCTGAAGATATCGTCAAGATCGAAGCAGATGTAATTGTTACTGCTACTGTGTTGGGCTTTATCGGTACTCGTTACCATCAGAACCAACCCTGTAGCTTCGACTACGAACATCCAAGTCCAGAAAATTTTCGGATATGGGAAGTTTTAGATTCTCTATCTAAATCTGAAGAGAAAGATTCTAATAAAGCTAAACAAGAACTTATGATCAAAATTCAAGAACTATGGAAGTCAATACAAAAAACAGATAAAGATTTTTATGACAATCACGGCTTAAAAGATTTAGAGGTGCCAACAGAACAAGTACCTAAATTGAGATCGCAGAATCAAACATTACAAGACGTACAATATAATAATTATTTAGCGAAGCGGTTGATTTTAGATTTAGAAAAAAAATATCCAACCATATCATCATTATTAAAGAGCCTGGATCAAGCAATAGAAGATTACGCAGAAGAACTTGACGACTATCAAAAGTTCCTTAATGTTCTAGATGCCATGTCAATTGTCCTTGACCAAACAGATAAAAAAATTGGAGATCACTTAGATGATTCACAGTCTCCTGCATGGGTACCTGGCGCATTAATAACAGGTCTAAAAGGTGGTGCAGGTGTGGATTTTCGCGATCGACATCGGCAGATCAGATCGGATAAGGCAAAAAAATGGGCAGAAAAGATTGCAAAGAAACCTGAAAATTTTAAGAGTGTATACCAAGGACGTGGCGCATACACTGGTATGGTTGACAATCCACAGAGTCTAGAGAAGTATTTTCTGCGCCCCACAAGACGAGTTATAGATATTAATAATGACAATAAGCGATGGCATCCAGGTTCATCACGCCCAAACCAGAGATGGGGACTCATTGGTTCAGGAGACAATCCAATAAATTTAAGCCCACAACGAACCGAAGGCATGGGACCAATACCAAACACAGAAGAACAAGACACTGCACTAAAAGATCAACATGGAATAGTAGGCTACATACATGGTATGAGTTCAGCTATTTGTGAATGTATTAAGCAGGGACCTTGGTGTACACCCTTTGAAATGGCAATAGGAGAACAGACGACAAAAATGGCTTCCTGTTTTGCCTGTTGTACATATATGTATGCTGCTGGTTATCCGCCTTCTTCCATGCATCTCGGACGTGGAGAATCATGGGTTCCACCATCTTTACAAACACAAAAAGATGGTGAATTCCCAAAAAAAGATGACATTCATGGTTTCAAAGGGCTGAAGGAAGAATTCGATCTAACAATTACTTCATCTGTACTTAGTAGGTGGCATAGAGAAGTTTTTGGCTATATGGTTCTTGGGGTTGAATATTTACAGAATACTAAAGAGAAGAATCTAAAGAATAATAAAAGATCGTCAAAATTTAAAGAATTTATTGCAGAATCTCATTTACCATATCTTGGTGAATTAAAGTATAAGCTCAAAAGCCTGGAAAAGTCTAAGACTAAGAATAATCCTATTATCTCTAAGGAAGGAGGAAATTTATTTCTTGATGCTCTAACTGTTCATCAATCTGATTGGAAGCGAATCAAAAATACTTTGTCACCAATCTTTAAAACTACGGAAACCGAGGGAAAAGAAAAACTCAAAAATTTTGGCAAAAAGAAATCAGGACAACTGAGTTTGAGTCAAAGTTATAGCACCTCATCTAGCCCAAGTACTCTCCCGAAAATGGTTTCCACAGATGAACCAGTTTTATTGAACGGCATGAAAGTTATTTTTGATGAATCTGCATCGGTTTATCCCGTCAGCCTGACTCAAAATGATTAGCTTTCTGTGAAGTCTTGGTGTAAAAAAACAACGCCCTCATTATGAAGATATGAGGTCAACTGAAAATTCTTATTGCTCGCTTTAGATCCCCCTAAATCCCCCTTGAGAAGCTATTTTGTACACACATCTTTTGATTAACTTCAAAATAAGTAATCTCGCCCCCCTAGCCCCCCAATCCTGGGGGGAATAAGAATAAATTGACTGTTAAAAGTCCCCCAAATTTGGGGGATTTAGGGGGCTAGATTCATTGTTAAGCCAAACAGATAAGTTAAGACATGACTTCTCTGTGTACACGGTAGCATTGAGAAGGGGGACTTCATGAACAATTCCCGCTTTTTTAAGTAAAAAAGATCTAAATAGCTTAATCCTAATCCTATAGGACTTAAAGATTGAGTGTTTTATCTGAATAATTAGTAGCAATCTCCTTACTAGAACTAATTTGTCAAGAGGTAGAGAAATGTCAGATTTGAATAAGGCTGAATCAGAAGAGAATGAAATTCTAATCCCTTTTGCCGATATGGTGCAACAACTCGTTGACTACGGCGAACCCCTTGAAGATCCTCTTTCAGAGAGAACGATGGCAATTGAACGAGTAAAAGTCGATCTGCCAGTAGAAATCAATGTCTTAGTTGATGATGATGGGCAAGCCAGCCTGAAAAGTAATGCCCCTACTCAAAATACTGAAACTACAATTATGCCCGTGTTTCATCGGCTGAAACTAACTGTAGAACTAGATGATGAACCATAAGATATTTGTCACCCTTTAACCTTTTCCCCTTTTCTCCTTCCCCCTTTCCCAATCTTAACTATCAAACTATTTTTGTCCGACTACTTATATCTGCTGTCATTCATTTTATTGGAGCAAGTAATTAATTATGAATCAGCATCAAAGCCAATTTCCCAATAATCAGTCTGAGTTGAATTATGCCCTCTCAGATGAGCCAATGTTGCTTAATGGCATGAAGGTGATTTTTGACCAAAAGGCTTCAGTTTATCCTGTAAATCTTCAACTTAAGAATAGGAAAAAATTTAATAATTCATTAGCAAAAAGCTTAGACAATAATAGCCGTTTTTCAGGAGCATTAGATACTGAAGGATGGAAAGAAATTTTAAAATTAGGTATTGAGCAAAATAACTATTTTCCTTTAAACCGTAACGATAGGTTAAATCAGCTTGTAAGCGATCCCTGGAAATTGAATCAAGGATTGGAGGGTCAATGTGGATTTGCAGCTGTAATTATGGCTATGCTTTATTTAGCTGAGGAAAAGGCAGGAGAAACAGGTAAACAAGAAGTACTTAAAGAATTACTTGAAGCTATTTACTTTGGCAATCAGTTTAGAAGGATGTTTGTTACTAAAAGAGCTGTGGTAAAAGAAGATTCTATTATATTTGAAGCTAAAGATAACACTATTGAAGTCCTAACTATAAATCTTGAAACAAAAGAAGAAAAATCTAGTCCAATCCAAGTTGAAAAAGATCGTATTGAAATTCAAGAAGATGCTCATAATAATTTTCGTTCGGTTGAAGTTAGATTTAAAAATACAATTGAAGAACAAACTATATCAATTAAAGTTGATAGTAAGGGAGACTTTGTTAGAATCAAGGCGATAAAAGGTGTTGTCAAAAAAAGATTAGAGAAACGACTTGCACATTATATACATCATCAATCAGGTCTGGATTTTTATGTGCCAAGGTATGTTACTGATTATGTTTTGTATGTTGGCTTAATGCTCTTTTTCAAAGATCATCTCCAAAATAATTTGGATAGAGAAAAGCCAAAATTATGGAAACGTATTATGAATTTCAATGCTATTTTCCCAGGCTTTAAAGAACAAGGAGATGAATGGCTGGAAAAAAAAGCAGTTAAAAAACTCAAGGATATGGAGCGAGGAGAAAGAGCATATCCAGGGTATAAAAAAGGGGATTTAGGACTAACTAGAGAAGGTATGGAAGAGTTATGTATTCTTGTGGGTATAGCAGGAAGAAATAATCCAAAAATATCATCTAATATTAATAAAAAAGTACCTCGTCGCGATAATAGTCTTTCAAGCTTAGAAAAAGATATAGAAGAAGAAATATTCAAAAGACAAGCAAGATTATTTACTAACGATAACAATAATGATGATTTGTTTTTGTTGAATTTGAGAGAAAATATAGATAGCTTTCCCTGCATATTAGGTTTGGCTGATGGTAAAAGAGTATTGAGTGACGAAAAAACGATCAAATATTTAGATACTTTAATAGAAAATGAACAAAAAAAATAAATTATGTAAAAAAATATGGTTTACCAAAACAAAATAAAAAACATCCAAACCAGCAAAAAAAACATCTAAACAAGAAAAAGACAGGATAAAAAAACAGACAATTCAATTTCACGAATCAGAAAAAAAACAATTTGAAACTGAAAAAAAATTATTCAAGATAATCCTAGAGATAAAAATTTTCTTGAAGCTAAGAAAGCTTTATCTGGCTATAAATATTTAGAACATTGGGTGTTTATGCCTGACCCAGACACAATCTGGAATTATGGAAAAAGATATAAGTTGCGAAAAAAGAAAGATGAGAACAATAAAGTGATGTTGATAAATATTATTCGTGGTAATTACTGGGTTTCTGTAGAATGTATTCCCGTAAGCGATCCAGATTAATCCAACGAATAATAAATTAATTAAAAATAAGTTCTCCCTAATGTAAACAAAACTATTATTTATAGAGTTGATTTAAAGGAAGAAAACCTATAAATACCAACATTAACCTAAGTTATTACTAAAAAAATGGTCGCTAAAAGTAACCGTCCCTGGAATTTAGAATCCTTCCTCAACTCCCTGATCTTTGAGCTAGATAAGGCACAGGATACGCTTTCGGTGAAAGGACTCAATCGCAAATTGACTTACACCGTTAAAGATGTTGCCCTGGATTTGCAAATCTTTCCCGAATATGACGGGGATACGGTGCGGTTTACTACCGCCAAACCAGGAGAGACAGGAGCGTCCAAAGTCTCACTACAACTAGGTTCGATTCGCGATCATCAAATTAAAGAAGTCACTAAAGAACCCCTGACTAAAGATGACATTTCTATTGAAGAAACCGATCTTCCAGAACCAGCTAGGAAAGAACTAAAAAAGCTGGGGATTAAATCGGCGGAAGACTTACGGCGAACTGTAGAAGAGCGTAATATCGATCTGGAAAAAATAACTGACCAGAAAATAGACTACCAAAACTTGGCGGACATGATTAATCAGTCTCGTCGTCGCAAGCAAGCCCCTAGAGTGTCTCGGGTTAGCGTGGCGAAATCAACCCCAGGGAAAGCTATTTTAACCTTGGAAGGAGATAACTTGGCGATCGCATCTTCTTTAGAAGACTTTCCTTTGGCAGTTATTAATGACCAAACGGTAGAGATCGTCTCAGCCAATCAAAATGAATTGCAAATTCAAGTTAACGAAGACCAGATACAAGGTACATCAAAACAGTTAAAAGTCGCCCTCGATCCCTATGCGATCGTCACCATGAATCTTAAATCCTGAACGAGTATCAATGCCTAAATACCGATCGCCCCGTCACAATCGTTTACTGGCACTCGAACAAGAGTTGCTAGCAAAAAAACGATGGGCGAAGGAGCTTAAAAGCGGGCATCAGATAGATTATTTTAAGAAAAAGCAAACTAGGAAACTTAGCGGGAAACGACACGTAAATAATCGACTGCTACAACTCGAAGAAGATCTTTTAGGCAAATATCGCCGCCCAAAATCCCCGACAAAGACATCTCCAGCACGTGCTTTAAAGGTTGAAAAGCATCAGAGCGATCGCATTACTTTTAGTAAGGATAAACCACAGCCCAGAAAATCAACAGCCAATCGAATTAAATCCCAAGTTTTTGACACAGGCGAACCGATTGTTTTGCAATATATCCAATCTAAACAAGAAGTTGTGACAACTACTACACCTCCAACAGCAGTTATCTCTGTTCCTGAAAAAACATCGATGATTGAAACATTACCTACTCTAGACTTGCCTGTTAGCGATGAAAAACCAGATGTTGTCAGTGTTGATAATTCACCTGAAATACCATCTCTCGTAGAAACTAGCGAAGCTCCTAAAATTGAAGATCTAGAACCAGAGTTACCAATTATTCCAGAACCAGTAGTTGTTGACTCGGAAATTGCCACAGAAAAGGAGCAAGAAACTGAAGATTCTTTATCCCAAGCTGCTGAATTAATTTCTCAAGTCGATACACAACCCTATCCCCTACAAGCAGAAGATATTCTTCCTATCATTGCCGAACTAGAGAGCGATCGCCCAGAAGCACCAACAACACCAGTAACCCCCCAAAAGAAACAAGCAAGCGATCGCAACAACCCCCATGATATTTTCGATCGCATGGGTAAAAATATGGCTTATGCCACTACCTTTGATGTGGGGACGATTGAATTAGAACAACTATTTGATGAATTCGATCGCACTTTAGATCGGGAAGAACAAGCAAATCAAGATAATGCTGTTTCCCAGGAACAAGACGATTTAGAATTAGAACGACGTTTTGATGAATTCGATCGCACCTTAGATCGGGAAGAAAATAGGAAAGCCGCTACAAAATCAACTGCTCAAGCCAAATCACTTCCAGAAATATCGTCTATAGAACCTCAAGAGATTTTTCCGCCGATTGTCTCAATAATGCGATCGCTTCCCAGAGAAGAATCAACACCAGTAGATACCATAACACCGAATCGAGATCCCTTAACAGGAATGCCTAATTATGAATATCCCTAATAGATTTAATCCAGCTCGAAAACCCTCGAATACTTCTCAAGAAAAAAGCAACGATAGCAGCTAAAAATCAAGTCTTCCACACCACTTAATTTTAGTAACCCTTAATTAATCCCTTGAAAGCTAGTAATTAAAAATGGAAAACAACAAGAAGCGGAGAAATACTTTATTTGCCTTAGAACAAAAACTTTTTGGCGACAAAACCTCCCAACAACAATCTCGTCAACCTAAAGAAAAGAAACAGCAACAGCAACAAAAGAAACGAAAACAACCAAAAGAACAAGGGCAGATATACGATTTCGGTGAGGCGATCGAACTAGAGTACGATCGCGCAGCCTCCCCATCAGTTACCCCAGAAGCAATATCATTTTCAGCCCCCAACTCCTTCGCTTCAGAATTAGAAGATGAAAGTTTGCCCTTCACAGTTGAAGCTTTTGAGACAGATGAACCAGTAGCACCGATTAGTAAGCCAGCTACACCGCAAGCACAAACTGAGTTAGAACCAGAAGTTCAACCAGGAGCTACCTCGGAACAAATGGAGGTACAACCAGTAAAAACCACAGTTGTTCCTCCTTCAGAAATGCCTTTAGAACCAACTCGTTCGATAAAACAGCCGACTACAGTTGAGTCAAGCATTTCTCAAGAAGAATTATCCGAAGATCGAACATTTGCCGAAGATTTACAGGCAATTCTCAATGGACAGAAAACCTACGATGCTGAGGAGAAACAGGTAGTTTCCACTTCACCTTCCGCAGCACCAACCCCAGCTTCAACAGCCCATCCCCACGACATATTCGATAAAGGAAAAACTACTACCCTATCCACGCAGCCAATACAACCAGAACCTGTATCCACGTCTCGTTCTCACGCTGTTTTTGACCACATGGGTCAGAATATGGCTCATGCCACTAATTTCGACCAAGGAACTCTAGAGTTGTCATTAGAACAAAGGTTTGACGAATTCGATCGCCTTTTAGATGAGGAAGAGAACAAGTCTTTACGTCAAAGCGAACCAGCATCTAAAGCAATGCAACCGATTGAAACCGTTCCTCATATTCCAGTCAATCCTTCACAAGAAGATAATTTCGCAGTTATGAATAGTGCTGAACCCAAAAACTATTCACATCAGCTTGGAGGTACAAAAAATCTCAGGGTATTCTGTACCGATCGATTGCCACAGTCCGACCTTCATAACTTGATGAAAGCAAGTGAAAACTTTACACTGGCGACGGGAGATCAAAGCCTTGGAGAAGCCATTTCATCACATAAGAAATTTTATTATGAGGGCATACAACATAAGCAATTGTTAATGGATGATATGTGTCGTTTGGATGAGGGACTGAGAAATCTAAAAAACTCAAAGAACGAAAAAGACAAAAAGCTGTTAAAAACCCTACTCGAAGAAAAAAGATCTGATTTAATAGTTGATGATTTGATAAACTACCATCAAGTTTTAAATGCTTCTGGGCAACTTTTAGAAGATGAAATAAACCATTTAAAGAGTCTTCTTATAAATGCCTGTTATCCGCCTGCAGTACCAGAAGATGCATTGATTTTCGTTACCTGTAAAGACGCTGGCGGACAAGGAGATATTATTAATGCTGTCAACACAAAAAAATTACTGGAGGAGATTTATAAATGGAAAAATGTTCATTTAGCAATGCCGAGTACTGCACACGAAAAAGCACGAAAACTTGGTTACAAGGATGTGTGGTTAATTGATGACAGTAAAACACGTCGCATGGAGAACATCAGAAATTGGCCAGAAAAGCAAAGAAGTAAAAACGTTATCGTAATTCACGCCGCTGCGCCACTCAATAATACTTTTGATGAGATCCTCAAAAAAAGCTGCACTCTCGGTCGTTGGCAGAATGCTAAAACTATATTCCTAAGTGAATATGGCTTTAGTAATGGCGACCGAGGAATGAAGAGAAAAGGCTATAAGGATTCGATGGGAATTGGAGTTGGCGAACTAGGTATTCATTTAGATCGGAGTTTTTTAGAGGCATTTGGGCAATCTAAGCAAGACAGATTAAAAAACCTAGAAAGTGTTAAAGACGAGTTTATAGAAACAGGATTGTTAAACGGCTTGTCAACAGATAAATATTCAAAAAATCATCGTTTGTACGTTGGCTATAGTCATCGTAGTTGTATTCAGTTTCTTGAGCTTATTGCTTCTATGGAAAGTTTTATAGATGATAAGAAGAATATGACTATTGACATAATATTAGTTGGTAACAACAATCAGAAAAAAGTAACGAAGATATCCAATCATTACCGAGATTTATTAAAGCAATTAGACGATAAAAAATCTATTTTAAATTCTTTAGGATTCTCAGGTATTGAAATAAATTTCTCTTCAGGCGAAGAACCTTATAAATTAGCATTACAATCAAACAATAATGCTGAATCACCCAAACAAAAAAGCCAAGGAAAAAAGGATTTTTTACTTCGCGATTTCTTTGCCATAATCAATCCCAAACTTGAGTTCGCAAAAGCGCATCGAGACGAGAAAAAAATAGAATATAATGAGATTCTTTTAGATTTAGGAAATTGGTTGAGTCAAGAAGAAACCCAAGATCATTTTAGAAGTCTGGCACATACGATTTGTAAATATAGGAATTTCCAAGATTTCTTTGGGAGCTATATATCTAGAAAATCTCATTCTGATAATCCAGATATGAACGCTCCAGAACTAAAAGTAAGGCAATCAAAATCATTGGATAAGATTGCTATAAATGCCAAAAAACTCCATGAGATAGCACATGAAAAATTTTCATAAACTGAAAACTAAAATGCATAAAGATCGATCTAAACGACTATATATCGTCAAGCCGAATAACTAATACAATAACTATTTTTTGAGGAGCAAGAAGATGAGCGATCGCGAATTGAAATTACCAGATTGGTATGACTACGAATCCGAACCCTGTAATGACGTTCGCGAAGGAAAAGAAAAAGCTTTGATACCAAAGCCAAATCCTTTTCAGGCTCGATTAAAGATACGCCTGGTTGTTCGACTTCTGCCTGTAATGCCCTCTCCCAGCAGTTGATCCATCAGATGAACGTGGAGAAAAAACTTTGGCGAAACTCTTTGCTTAATTCATTAACTGGATGAAATCCACATCCCTGAAAAATGTCAAAAATAAATAATCGAGATATTTGCTGATGGTCAAGTCTACGAACTAGATGGCGATCGCGCTCAAAAAGTCTTTACAACCAATAATCAAGGGTAGTGCATCAAGAAAGTGTGGGAGTGATAAAATAACCAAGTTCTCATAGCTATCTTACTTGGATGGAATGCCTTCTCTGCGGTCATGACAAGATTCATAAGCACGGAAAAACCAGTAAAGGACACGACTTGGAAGGTTAGCATTTTTATGCCCCACTAAAACAACGTGATTTCGTCAAAACAGTATTTATGTTCGCTCCGCAAAATCCTTATTATGCAAGGATTTCAGAGAA
>JAAUYG010030360.1_pt1 | contig 18270 bp, 12 predicted proteins | sample 7278091 | NCBI WGS metagenome assembly JAAUYG01 (sample SAMN14350201, study PRJNA611818) | marine sediment metagenome | isolation source: surface marine sediment (0.6m) | place: French Polynesia: Moorea | collected 2018-08
AATTAAAGTCACAGATTTCCTAGAGACAATTACCCTAAACCCTAAGACAACTCACGTTCTGCAACATTGCTATGGTGGCTACACCACGAATTTACCCTTAGAAGATTTTGCTCGACCTGAAAACTTTTTTGCCCATACCCTTAATGGTGAGTCCTTACCTGCCGAACATGGCGGCCCCATGAGATTAGTCGTACCCCACCTCTATGCTTGGAAAAGTGCGAAGTGGATTAATGGTATTGAATTCTTAGATCACGATCGGCCAGGGTTTTGGGAACGTAATGGTTATCATCAACGTGGTGAACCCTGGGCCCAAGAGCGTTATGCAGGACGATAATTGAATTGATCTTAATTTTACTTTTTTACTTTTAAAATTAATCTAATTCCACAAAAACTAATCCCACAAAAAAACGATTTTAGTGTATATGTAATATTACGGACAATAAAAAGTATTTATCTATGCTTTCTCTCGAAAATACTCAAGCTACGACTGAATCTAAGCTAGCGCAGAAAAACCGTATCTTGCTGATTGAAGATGAAGACTTGATCAGAGATATGGTTATGGTTGCTTTAGAAGAAGAAGGCTACGAAGTTCATACTGCTAACAACGGCAGAGCAGCAGTAAATATGTTGCAAAGCTCTAAGTTAACTAAAGCTCAATTAATCCCAGACTTGATTATTTTGGATTTGATGCTGCCAGAAATAAATGGCTTAGATATCTGCCGCCTATTGCGCTATCAGGGTGATATTACGCCTATTTTGGTAATCAGTGCTAAAAGCAGTGAAACAGACCGCGTATTGGGTTTAGAAGTGGGGGCAGATGATTATTTAACCAAGCCTTTTAGCATGAGAGAACTAGTTGCTCGATGCCGTGCCTTGCTGCGTCGCCAAAGATATAGCAGTAGTAGTTCTTCTTCTCCCACTGCTGTACAAAGTTATCGAGATATTAGTTTGTTTACTCAAGAATGTCGGGTTATGGTTCGGGGGATTGAAGTAAATTTGTCCCCTAAAGAATTTCGTTTACTAGAGTTGTTCATGAGCTACCCTCGCCGAGTTTGGTCACGGGAGCAATTAATTGAACAGGTATGGGGAGCAGATTTTCTGGGAGATACTAAAACCGTGGATGTTCATATTCGCTGGTTACGGGAAAAACTAGAGGAAGAACCAAGTCAACCCGAATATTTGATTACAGTGAGGGGTTTTGGGTATCGTTTTGGTTAAATTTGGTTAAATAAGCACACTTGCCATTAGCTGATGATTAAAAACAGTAATCGATCAATTTTTTATTGACCATTACATTATTAGTCAGACTTATGTAAAGCCTTCATAAAGTTGTTAATTATTTATTGATAGCTAAGGATAAATTAATTAAAGTTAGCTCAGTAAGGATTAACAACTGACTTTAATAACTAACCTATGGCATCTCTAAATTTTTTTTTGGGATTAGCAGTTGGTTTAGGAATACATGGTGCACTACAATATCGGTTCAAAAAGCAGCTCAAAAAAATCCTAAGCTCTTATGCGAACAATGCTAATGGAGAGGTTTCTCTGCCATTACAATCGTTGATTCGTCGAGAATTGCTTGATCTAGACCGTCAGCGTAAGAAACTAGAAAAAGACAAACAAACCTGGCAGAAATTAATTGAGCAAGCGCCCATTGGGTACTTGCAGGTTGATGCCGAAAACCAACTCCTAGGTTGTAACCAAACTGCTAAAGACTTACTAAGAATTGATTCTCGGCGAGCGCAAAGAATCCGCTTATTATTGGAATTGGTACGCTCCTTTGATTTAGATAGTCTAATCGAAGAAACTCGTAGTTCCCAGCGGCCACAACAAAAAGAGTGGATTTTTTATTTTACTCGCTACGTTTCTCCTCAAGATACTGAACCCGAAATTAATACTTACAAATCATCTAGTAAAATAGTAGAGTCAATCGCTCTCAAGGGTTACGGTTTTCCTTTGTCTAATCAACAGGTAGGTGTGTTTCTGGAAAATAAACAGCCTTTAGTGGAGTTGTCTCAATCGCGCGATCGCACTTTTTCCGATCTAACCCATGAACTTCGTACTCCCCTAACTTCTATTTCTCTGGTAGCCGAAAATCTACTGCGACGTTTACAAGATCCTGAACGCCGTTGGGTAGAGCAAATGCTTAAAGAAATTAATCGCCTCATTGAATTGGTACAGGAATGGTTAGATTTAACACAATTACAGGCTGCTCCTGATAAAACTTTAAAATATGAAACTGTTGAATTATATGACTTGATTACATCAGTGTGGCAAACTCTAGAGCCAATCGCCAAAAGAAAAAACGTGACCTTATCTTATGTAGGCGATCGCCATATAACAATTTTGGCCGATCGATCTCGTTTAATTCAAGTTTTTCTCAATCTTTTAGATAATGCAATTAAGCATAATCCTCTAAATAAAGAGATCTTAGTTCAGGTATCACCTTATACAATTGCTGATTCTCCTGACGTAGAGAAGATTAAGATTGATGTCATAGATTCTGGTGTGGGGTTTAATGCTTCAGATATCCCCTACATCTTTGAAAGGCTTTATCGAGGAGATAAGTCCCGTACCAGAAAACAAGAAAATAATTCTTTACCCTCTTCTGAGGGTAGTGGCTTGGGTTTAGCAATTGTCGAACAGATTATTCAGGCTCATGCAGGGGAGATCACCGCTAAAAATCATCCTGAAATTGGCGGTGCTTGGTTAGAAATTATACTACCAGCCAGTAAATTAGAGTAAGTTAGAATGAAGATGGTCTACTTTATTAGACTTCTTACATAAATACGAATTTACAAGGTTTCAGTGATTACTTTGAATTCTCCAAGATTTATGTTTTTAAAAGCGTTTGAACATTTATAAGTGTGATTTGTGCAAGAGATGCCATGAACTATCGTTCACAACCCAGGGATGAAAATAGAATAATCTACGAATTTACGTTGTTCCAGCTTCTATTTTCAAGACAGGTCTATTGTTATTTAGTACACTGAAATTTATAATATTTCATTTTCGTTTTTAATAGATATTTTTTAATAAATATTTTTTAATAAATATCTTTTAATAAAAACTTAAACTTTTTTTGTTACTAATTATAGAAAGTATTCTATTTCAAAATCCCTTTAACTATAAACTTTTAAAACTTTTAGATATAAAATCCGTGACTTTATCTCCCCAAGTCAAGTCTTCAGCAGAAAACCAATTAGATCGTTCTCTTCGGCGAGTACAGCAGGAAGTGCTTCGCATGGGAACTTTAGTCGAACAATCATTTCGCTTAAGCCACCAATCCTTATTTGAAGGGGATATTGGTGCTGTCCAAAAAATTGACGACGTAGAAAAACACATAGATATTTATTATCGTCAAATTGAATCAGAATGTGCCTCTCTAATGACTATGCAAGCACCTGTTGCTCAAGATTTGCGTTTACTTAGTGCTTTAATGCAGCTAGTGCGAGATTTAGAACGTATTGGCGATTACGCTCAAGATTTAACTGAGATAGCAATTAAGTTGATGAAATATCCTTCCCATGAAGTTTTACCTGAAATTGCTCTAATGTCAGAACACGCTCAACTGATGCTAGCTACTAGCCTAGTAGCTTTGGCAGATTTAGATCCCAGTGCAGGAGCAAGAGTCAAAGAACTAGATAATATTGTAGATGATGCCTACGATCGGCTTTATAATGCGATCGCTTTTCAGAGAGATTTTCCAGGAGTAGTTGAACCAATACTACTTTTAACGCTAATTATTCGTCATTTAGAAAGAATGGCAGATCACGCTACTAATATTAGTCAAAGGGTTTGTTATATCGTTACTGGCAAAAGAAATTGAGATAAACCAAGACTATGTACAGGACAAAAATTTAAGAGAGTCAAGAAATTCATCGTGTTTCAAATCGAGATCGGTGACAATCGAACGTAAGCAATCACATCAAATAAAGCTGTTAATTGGAGTCGAAGCCAGCGAATTATCAGAATCCGACTTTACCAATTTAGGCTTAAACAAGAAGTATTGGCTCTCTAGTAAAATCTTATAAAATCTTAAACCAGATCGAGATTACAGCCAAAGAGGTTGATTGGGTGCGATAAAGTCATAGTAGTAAAGATTTTAGTTGCACTGATTCATGTCCTCTGAAAAACACAGTAAAGCCGACAAAACAATCGTTACCGATTACCGTACTATAGATAGAGCAAAGCTTTCGCCGATGTACCATCACTATGTAGAGGTGAAAGAACAATATCCTAATGCACTACTACTATATCGGGTAGGAGATTTTTTTGAATGCTTTTTTCAGGATGCTGTTACTATCTCCAGAGAATTAGAACTAGTTCAAACCAGTAAGGAAGGGGGGAAAGAAATTGGACGTATTGCTATGACGGGAGTACCCCACCATGCTTTAGAACGTTATAGCACGATGCTGGTAGAAAAAGGCTTTGCGGTAGCAATTTGCGATCAGGTAGAAGATGCTGCTACTGCTGCTGCAGAAAAACGAAACTTAGTAAAGAGGGAGATCCAAAAATTACTTACCCCTGGTACTTTAACTGATGATGGGATGTTGCAAGCTCGTCAGAATAATTTTCTGGCTGCGATTGTTGTTGCAGGAGAACATTGGGGTTTAGCTTATGCAGATATATCTACAGGGGAGTTTTTTACAGTTCAATCTCATGAATTAAGTTCTTTAACACTAGAATTGTTGCGTTTACAGCCTTCAGAAGTATTAATTCCTGCTAATTCACCAGATGTAAATGGTTTACTGCGTCCAGGAGAGAAATCTGAATATTTAGCTGATTATTTACCTGATAGCTTTTGTTACTCATTGCGATCGCAACAGCCTTTTACTTTAGTAGAAGCCAGCCAAAGACTTAAAGATACATTTGGGGTAAGCTCTTTAGAAGGGATGGGTTGCGCTAATATACCTTTGGGAGTTAGGGCTGCGGGCGGTTTATTAGAATATGTTGAGGATACACAAAAAGCTTATCAAGTACCTTTACAGAATCTTCGCACCTATAGTTTAGCAGACTATTTAATTCTCGATCATCAAACTCGTCGCAATTTAGAAATTACCCAAACTATTCGAGATGGTACTTTTCATGGTTCTTTATTATGGGCATTGGATCGCACTAGCACAGCGATGGGTGGTAGAGCTTTACGGCGGTGGATGTTGCAACCCTTAATTGATATCAAAGGTATTGGTGCTAGACAAGATACGATTAAAGAACTAGTAGCCAATACTTCCATGCGCCAGGATTTACGTTCCATGTTGCGTAAAATATACGATATTGAAAGATTATCGGGTAGAGTTGGTTCTGGTACGGCTAATGCGCGGGATTTACTGGCTTTATCAGAATCATTAATTAAATTGAGCGATTTATCGGCGATCGCCTCTTTTGGTTCTTCTCCTTATCTTAAAGCCTTACATCAAGTTCCTCCAGAACTAGAACAGTTGGGTATATATGTCATTGAGCGTTTAGTAGAGTCACCACCCCAGCATCTCAAAGACGGGGGAATAATTAAAGATGGCATCGACTCTAGACTAGATGAAATTCGCCAAAGATTAGAAGATGATAAACAGTGGCTAACCAACCTAGAAGTAACAGAAAGAGAAAGAGTCGGCGTAGCTAACATCAAGGTGGGCTATAACAAAACCTTTGGTTACTACATTAGTATGCCCCGTTCTAAGGCTGCTTTAGCTCCTGATAACTATCAGCGCAAACAAACTTTAACCAATGAAGAAAGATATATCACCTCAGAATTAAAAGAACGAGAAACAAGGATACTTACAGCAAAAGATGACCTCAATAACCTCGAATACGATATTTTTGTCGAATTAAGAGATACTGTGGCGGAAAAAGCCCAAGAAATCCGTAGTATCTCCAAAGCTGTGGCAGCGATCGATGTTTTGGCAGGATTAGCAGAAATCGCTGTCTATCAAAATTACTGTTGTCCTGAAATGATTAAAGGAAGAGAAATCAAGATTGTTGAAGGCAGACATCCTGTAGTAGAGCAATCTCTGGGTGAAGGCTTCTTTGTACCAAATTCGGCTCAAATAGGCGAAGAAAATCCAGATTTGATTATTTTAACTGGACCAAATGCCAGTGGTAAAAGTTGTTACCTACGGCAAATTGGTCTAATTCAATTAATTGCTCAAATAGGTAGTTTTGTTCCAGCTACAGAAGCCAAATTAGCTATTTGCGATCGCATTTTTACCCGTGTAGGTGCAGTAGACGATCTAGCTACAGGACAATCCACCTTTATGGTGGAGATGAATGAAACAGCTAATATCCTCAATCATGCTACTCCAAAATCTTTAATTCTTCTCGATGAAATAGGTAGAGGTACAGCAACTTTCGACGGGCTTTCTATTGCTTGGGCGGTAGCAGAATACTTAGCAACAGACATACAGGGGCGAACTATTTTTGCTACCCACTATCATGAATTAAATGAACTAGCTTCAATTCTGACTAACGTAGCTAATTACCAGGTAACGGTAAAAGAAATGTCGGATAAGATCATCTTTCTGCATCAAGTATGTGCTGGTGGTGCGAGTAAATCTTACGGTATTGAAGCAGGAAGACTTGCTGGTTTACCCTCATCAGTAATTTCTAGAGCAAAACAAGTGATGGGACAAATTGAGAAACACAGTAAGATTGCGCTGGGTTTACGCAAAGGTATTAAACAAGTACAACCTAAGAAAGATCAAAACGGGAAAGCAGTTGAACAATTAGATATTTTTGAGGATTAAAAATTTATTTTAAGAGTAGTCTATAAAGGCTTAAGATAGAGATAGTGATATGCAAGTAGTGGTGAGATAGAATCTATATCCTGTATATGTTATATATATTATTAACTAATACAATTAGAATCTAAATAATCACTTACAAATTAAATTTTTTGATGACAACTATTTTGGCATTTTTACTTGACTCATTGATCTTGCTGTTTTCTAAAATAGTACGGGACTTGGAAAAACTATCCCCAGAAAAGCAAAGAGAAGTTTCCACAAGAGCTTGTCCTTCTTGTGGTTCTCAATATCTGATTAAAAATGGTTCAATTCATAATGGTAAACCCAAACATCAATGTAAAAGTTGTGGTCATCAATTTATAGACAATCCTACGAAAACAATTGTTTTATTGGAAACAAAACAGCTAATTGATACACTATTACTAGAGAGAATATCTCTGAGAGGAATTGCCCGAGTTACTGGAGTAAGCTGGTCTTGGTTACAAAATTATGTCAATCAGAAACTTAGTTGTATCCCAAGACAGATAAGTATTTCAGAAAAACCTCGCGGAAAACTTATTATTGAATGTGACGAAATGTGGTCTTTTGTTAATCATAAGAAAAATGAGCTTTATATCTGGCTAGCAATTGAGCGCAATACTAAAGAAATTGTTGGTTGTTTTGTAGGAGATAGAACTCGAAAATCAGCTCGCAAATTATGGGCTTCTTTACCAACTATTTATCAGCAATGTGCATTTGCTTATACGGATTTTTGGCAAGCTTATCGAAGAGTTATTCCCCCGAAACATCATCGAGCTGTTGGCAAAGAAACTGGCTTAACTAATCATATCGAAAGATTGAATAATACCTTCAGACAACGTATTTCTCGCTAGCGTGAGACAAAGTCTATCATTCTCTAAAAAACTGCATAATCACATTGGAGCGATTTGGTACTTCATTCATAGCTATAACGCAGAACTGGCAAAGATTTGAGCTTTACCACTACTTGCATATCACTACCAACTTTTGATATGAGCGCACTCGAGAAAGAATCGCTCGGTGCATAATAAACTCGGAGCTTACCCAATAAGTTAGTAGATTATCTCAATTCAATTTTGATTTTTGATGTCCTTGGATTATTAGGAGCGGGACATGATAGATAAATTTTCCACATTTTACGATTTCACCCACAATAATGGTTATCCGCCATTTAAACCTTTGGTGCAATATAAATTAAGAAAGAGAATAGAAAGACTAGCTGACTTACATCCTGAATGGAATGAATCTGATTATGTCCGATATTTTGGCGATATTTTGCAAAATAAGTCAGAATCAGATTCGGAAAAGCGTTTTGCTCATTGGCATTTCTTAGCTTATATCGATTTAGACCGCTGTTATTTGATCTGGAGAAATTTTCATTATTTTCCTTTTTATGCAGCTAAGTTAGAAGACTTTTATGCTCTGAGCAATGAAATTTTATGTCAACCACAAAAGTTAAAAATATATCTAGATAAATACGATCCTCAAAATGTCAATAAAGCTTCAATTAAAACTTACATTTTAAGTATACTTAAAAACTCGATTAGAGAAAAAATAGATTTACAATCAGATTGGCATTTGTTGTGTAATGTCGACATAACTAGTCTCAGAAAATTAAATAATTTTGGGACAAAATTGCGAAAAGCTTTAGAAAAATATGGACTGAGGGAACCAAAAATTTCTAAGTATATTTTTGCTTGGCGATATTTTGTACCTTTATATAAAAACAACATAACTTATAATTTCGATCGCCGAAAAAATAAAAGATGGCCAGAACCAGTCAACTCTGATTTTGCCGAAGCTGCAAATTATTATAATGCCCAAAGATTTCAGCCTAACGTTCCTCTTCAAGTAGCTGCTGGAAAAGAAGTAACGCCAGAAATACTAAAAAAATGGATGAATATTTGTATTGAAGCTCTACAACAAGCTGAAGAAATAATTGAAATTTCTCGTGATGCGGATATCTATGAAAAACAAGAAAAACAGATAGATAATTGGATTACTTCAGATTATCAGGACGAGGAATCAGATCCTTTAGAGCAAGTTGAAATAATCTTAAGGCAGGAAATAAAGAGAATAGAAGCAAATTTTGACAAAATTAAAAGTAGAATTCCTCAAGAATCACGTCGGGCAATTATGCCATTGTGCTATGCCAATCGGCTAGCTATCTTAAATCAAGAACAATTAGCCAGTTTATTAGGAGTACACCAAGGAACTGTTTCCCGTTATATCTCTAAATATATTGAAACTCCTTTATTAAATAAATTTAGAAATATACTCAATAAGAAATTCGAGCTCGAATTTTATTTAGATACATTTTTATCAGAAAGGTTTGCCAATCCTCACCAAGAAAGAATTTTGGATCGGTTATTAGTTGAATCTATTAAAAATTTAGAAGCTCGAAAACAACATATTTTGAAATTATATTACGGTCAAAAAATGAATTCAAAAACAATCGAAACAAAAATAAAATCTGATGATAAAATTAACAATAAATATATAATTAAAATTACTAATGAGTTAAAAATATTATTTCAAGGAAAAATTAATAAATGGCAAAATGAATATATTAAATTTTGGCTGAGAAATTATAATAAAAATATTATTCAAACTGTTTTGTTAAATGCTTTTAAACAGTTAAATATTCTCGATCAAGAAATTCTTAAAAAGCGATATTGTCAAAAAATTGATGAGAAAGAAATTGTCAACTTCTATCCTAGATATAGTGTCAGCCAAATTATATATGAAGCAAAGCAGCAGTTAGTAGATTATTTACTCCAGTGGATTAAGAATAATTTATCTATTGCTTTAGATTCAAAAAAATTACAAGTTATGGGGGTTATTGATGATTGGTTATTAACCGCCTTAATTTATTTAGAAATATAAGACCAATTAAGGAGGAAAATATCAAATATGTTGAGTTTACGCAAACTATCAATTAGTTACCCCAATCAATTATGGTTGAGAATAACAGAAGAAATACAACAGAAATCTTGGCAGCGATCGCAATTGTACTCAAATCCTACTAGTCGATGTCAAGCTTACTTAAATGAGATTTGTTGGCAAACTTTTATCCCCTGGTTAGAAGCTTGGTTAGAAGAGGACAGTAATCAGTCTAATTTAATTAAAACAGAGAGATCTTGGTTTAATATTTGGGAATTTGTTAACGGTACTGCTATTAACTTAGGTCAAACTAAAATAGTATTAATTCCCAGTGAGACAACTGACATTGAAGAGTTTGACATACCTCAAGAGTGGGTTGATATTCCTCAATGGCAAGGGGATTATTATCTAGCTATTCAAGTAAATTTAGACCTTTCTGATGAAGTTTGGATCAGAGTCAGAGGACAGGTTAGTTATCAACAATTAAAAGCTAAAGGAGAATACGAATCAAGCGATCGCTCTTACTATATCAGTCAGAAATATTTAGCTGAAGATATCACAGATATCTTATTATCTCCCCAACCAGTTGCCCAAACCAAACAGGAATTAGTAACTCCAACAGAATTATCTTTAGCAACAGCTAACCAGTTATTAGATAGATTAGCTAATCCATCAGTTTATTACCCGCGTCTAGCAATTCCTTTCCCCCAGTGGGCGATGTTGGTGACTAATTCTCAATGGAGAAAAAAATTATCGGAAAAACGAAATGAACAAGCTCAAGTTTCACCATTTAGTTTGCCAGCAGTAAATTTGAGACAATGGTTACATCAGATAGTTAGTACAATAGAAGAAGGTTGGCAAACAGTAGAAACTCTCTTTACTCCTCTGGAACCGATTTCCGTGCGCGGATATCAACATACAGAAGAAACTATTACTAAAGATGCAATTACTCCCCTAATTCAGCTTCTACAACCGCATAATCCTGAAAAAGACCGCACTCAAGCTGCTGGAGTACTGGGAAAAATAGGTGGGGGACACCCAGAAGTTATCGCAGCTTTAACGGAATTATTACATACTGCTAAAGCGGAAGAAACTCGTTGGGAAGCTGCATTAAGCTTAGGCAAGATCGATCCAGACAATCCTCATGGAGGCAGAAAAAAGGGCAAACTAATTGACTTAGGCATACAGTTGTCAGGTCAAAAAATTGTATTGATTGTAGCTATCATGCCTCAAACTCAGGATAGAGTAGGAGTCTGGATACAATTAAAACCTGCTAATCAATTAATTAAGCTTCCTCCTCATCTCAAACTAAGGTTACTCTCTGAGGGAAAAACTCGTTTAGAAGCAGAAGCTAGAAGCGACATTGAGGGTAAAGGCAAAGATAAATGCTTACAATTACGCTTTACTCCTCCATCGGGAACAAATTTTCAAGTACAGGTAACTCTTGATGATGCCAGTTTTACCGAAGATTTTGTTACCTAATTTTCAATTGTTAGTTTTTTATATTTTTAAAATATATAGCTATGGGCAGAGTAGCAATTCTCAAAATCGTACATGGAAACTTTCAGCAAGGATTTGAAGTTTCCTTAGAAATTAAGGAAGATGAAGGTCAATCTTTGGCGGAACTTGATGGAAAACTACCTGCAAATACAGATATTGAAAATTTATATCAATCTTGGCAGCAATCTTTTTATCGGATAACGGGAATATATCGAAATTGGGAAATTGATGATATACCGACAAATATTGCTAGCAGCGATTTGGTGACAAGTGATTTGGTGACAGATTGTTGGCAAAAAGTTCAAAGTTTAGAAGCCAATATGCAATCATGGCTACAACCGTCTGCAGATGTTACTTGGCAAAAAATCAGAGAAAGATTAGCGCAAGAAATAGCTCTCGATCCCAATCAAATAAGATTAATAATTAAAACCAAAAATTCAACAATATGGAAACTCCCTTGGCACGTCTGGGATTTATTATTAGATTACCCCAATGTAGGTATTGGCTATAGTCTTAACGAACATTACCAACCTGATTTCAAAAAAGTAATAACTCACGATCTAGTTCGTATTTTAGCTGTTTTTGGAGATGCTAAAAATATCGATCTTCAAGAAGACGAAAAAGCAATTAAAAATTTGCACAATACAGAACCCAAGTTTTTAACCCAACCTAATTCCAGAGAATTAATTCAACAATTACGTCGCGATCGCGGTTGGGATATTTTCTTTTTTGCTGGTCATAGTCGCACCGAAATTGATACAGGTAGAATATATATTAATGAGCAAGAAAGTTTAACTATTGAGCAGTTTCGCAATGCTTTACAAGAAGCTATTAGTCAAGGATTAAAGATAGCTATTTTCAATTCCTGTGATGGTTTAGGACTAGCCAAAAAATTAGTAGCAGATTTACATATTCCTGTGGTTATTGTGATGCAGGAAATTGTCCCAGATTTCGTAGCTCAATCTTTTTTAAAAGAATTTTTGATTGAATATAATGCGGGTAATTCTTTATATACTGCGGTACGACGCGCACAAACTAGACTAGAAGAATTTACTGCTACTCCTGGTGTAACTTGGTTACCTTTAATCGTTCAAAATTCTATCGTTATAGCTCCCAATTGGTCTGATTTTTTACCCGCAATACCAGATGATTTAGACTCTCAAAAAACTCGCACAATTCCTCATAAAAAATTAGGTCAAGTTATTTTAACTAGTTTGGCGATCGCCAGTTTAGTTATAGGAATACGTTGGTTTGGGGTCTTGCAACCATTAGAGTTATACGCATACGATCGCTTGATACAATTGCGGTCTGGAGAAGCAAAACGTGATCCTCGCCTCTTAGTTGTTACTATCGATAATTCTGATATTAAATATCAAGAACGAGAAAATTTAAAAGATAAGATTGCTTTACAATCTTTATCAGATAAAGCCCTCAATAAACTATTAAATAAACTAGAAGAATTAAACCCTACAAGTATTGGTTTAGATATTTATCGTCCTCATGGTTTTGACTCTATTGTAGCTAATCGTTTACAAAACAGTAATAATTTTTTTGCTATCTGTAAAACTAACAATCAAGATGTTAATCGCACTTCTTCAGTTCAAAAATTACCAGCACAATACTGGGGTTTTAGTGATGTTTTGCTGGATAAAGATCAAGTAGTTCGTCGCCATATTTTAACTATGACTCCCAATATTACTGATGCTTGTAATACTAATTATTCTTTAAGTTTTTTACTTGCTCTGCATTATTTATCTCAACAAAAGGATATTAACCCCAAACTTACCCCAGAAAAAAACCTACAAACAAATCCGATAATTTTTGAACAAAAAGATTCTAATCATGTGATATTTAATATACTTAAAAACCATAGTAGTGGATATCAAAACATAGATGATCGCGGGGTTCAAATACTACTAAATTATCGTTATTACTCTTCTTTTGAAGAAGCAACCTATAATATTTCTTTACAACACATATTAAGTTCGGGTATTCCTCCTCTTTTAAGAGATAAATTAAAACAACCCGTGATTCTTATTGGAACTACGGCTAGGCGCGAAAATTATGATGATTTCTTTAATACTCCTTATGGTCGAGAAATTCCAGGCGTTTTTCTGCAAGCACAAATGGTAAGTCAAATTCTTAGTAAAGTTTTAGATGACCGTCCTCTATTGTGGTGGTGGAGTAATTGGAGTGAAGCAATTTGGATTTATGGATGGTCAATTATAGGAGGTTTATTAGCTATTTCTATTACTTCTAAATCGCACTTATTGTTAAGTATAGTTATCAGCTTATTTGTCATCTTTGGTATTTGCTCGATTGTCTTGGCTTATGGAGGATGGATTCCTTTAATACCTCCTGCATTAGCTTTATTGATTAATACATTTTTTGTAGATAAAACAATTTGTTCGGAATCTAGAATAAATAGATTAACCAATAATGATGAAATCTAAAAATATTTTAATATTAGCAATAATTTATTTAATTTGGAGCAAAGATAATGAGTTCAACAAAATCATCTTCACGAAGATCAATAATTAGTTTTGCTGTAAGTTTTAGTTTATTGGTAATACTAATTAATTCCGCACACATAACAGCGCGATCGCAGGATTCAGATAACAATACTACTACTCCAGAACAAGTAATTTTCAACCCGCCACCAGTAGAAGATAATGGCGCACCAGGAGGTCGTCAAAAGGGTGCGGGAAGTCATAGTTTATGTAAAATTGCTGCAAAAGAAGAAGATATTACTCCTCTGATTGCTGTAATGCCGAAAATAGCCATCAAAAGTTTGACTAAAAACAAAGTTTATGTCTGGGGAAAAACAACTTCTGCTCATCCTACATTTTGGGTTTATGTTGCCTATCCAAATAATAGTTATGGTGAATTTACTCTTCAGGATGAAGCAGACAATGAAATTTATCAAACTACTTTTAAACTAGATAAAACTCAGGGAATAATTGGCTTGAATTTTTCTTCAGATAAAGTATCTTTAGAAACTGGAAAAAGTTATCATTGGTATTTTAATATTATGTGTAATCCAGAAAATTCAACCGACGATTTTGTAGATGGATGGGTAGAAAGAGTCAAATTAAATCCTGTTATTAGTAGCCAGTTAGAATTAGCTCCACCATTAGCAAAAATTTCTATCTATGCAGAAAACGGTCTTTGGTATGATACTTTAAATACTATTGATCGCCTGAGACAAACAGAACCAGAAAATAAAGCGATCGCTGCTATTTGGACTGATTTATTGCGACAAGTTGGTGTAGAAGAAATTAATCAAGAGCCAATTGTGAAACGTTACAATTTGGAAAATTAACAGAATAAATGTAAGTCATCATTACAACAAACAATCCATGAAAAGAAATCGAGTATTATCGATTTTGAATGCCCATCAAGCCGAATTGCACGATCTTGGTGTAAAGTCTCTGGAAATATTTGGTTCAGTGGCACGAGACGAAGCTCGCCCTGATAGTGATGTTGATTTTTTAGTTGAATTTTCCATCGAGGCAAGTCTATTCGATCTGTTTAGGATCAGGCACTATCTAGAAGATTTACTAGGATGTGATGTTGACTTAGGAACGACCGATGCTTTGAAGGAACATTTGCGAGAGACTATTTTGAAGGATGTAATCGGTGTCTTCTAGAGCTTGGCAACTCTGCTTGCAGGATATTAGTGAAGCTAGGGATCGATCTTAAGTAACTTTTTTGAATTAATAAATTTTTGGCGATCGCATAGATGTCTCAGCCTAGTACCAATACCGCATTCTTGTCATAATTGTTTTCAAACACGAACTCGCTGTAATCAGCTAAGTCATCGATTCCCACGAAGTTAAATAAAATTTCCGTTGCTAACCAAAACACTGTTTTAGCGATTAACTTATTTTTTAACCCACACATTGCTTTTCACCTCCTAGAAGCAGTAGAGCGCTCGCCTGAGTTCCCTTTAAGTACCTACCAACTTTGTTGGTTTCATTTACACGACTTGGAGGGTTTCTCTGAAATCTTGGCACAAAAAGGACACTACAGTCAGTATATTTGTACTATTTTAGCAAAACTACGTTATTTTGGTAGTGATTTAAAATGCTAACCTTTTAAGTCATGTCATTTAGTTTATGCATTGCTCTTGTTTTCGCGATCGCATAAATGTGTCAGCCTATTAGCACCACTACATTTTCGTCAAAATGTTTTTCAAACACGAACTCGCTGTAATCGGCTAGGTCATCGATTCCGGCGAAGTTAAATAAAATTTCTGTTGCTAACCAAATTACTATTTTAGTGAGGGACTTATTTTTGATGCGACACATTGATTTTCACCTCCTAAAAGAAGTAAAGCGATCGCTCTTTGTTACCTCGAAGTACTTACTAACTTTGTTGGTTTCATTTAGTTATTGGGGTCAGGTTTTGGCATTTATGTATTTAACTTAAGGCAATTAAGTTTAAAGCTTTCTTATCCAGTAATTTGAGAGACCATGTTCAGTTCAGCCAAAATATTACAAAATATTACAAAAATTAACTATTTAAGGTGAAAATAACCGAAGTAGTATCTCCTTTTGCTGAATTTTTGGAGAATAAAGGAATAAAGAGAGCGCTCAGCCAAGAGAATTAACTTCTCTGGTCAGCCTGACCGACTCATTTGATAATCCCCGTCTTTCTGGAGGCTTCTGCTATGAGTAGAGACTGGCGAGCTGGATTTAGTCAATTCGCGATCGCGATCGCCTTGGGTGGCGTAACTGTTCTGTGCTGGGAGAGTATTGTCTCAGCACAAATTATTCCCGATGAAACTCTCGGTGCTGAAAGTTCTGTGGTCACACCCGATCGCATTAAAGAAATTGAAAGCGATCGCATTTCAGGGGGAGCCGTTCGTGGGAGTAATCTCTTTCACAGTTTTCGCGAATTTAATATTGGTGAGGGTAGGGGAGGATATTTTGCTAATCCAGCGGCGATCGAGAATATCTTTAGTAGAGTAACAGGCAGTAATCCTTCTGAGATTTTGGGTACTTTGGGAGTGTTGGGGAATGCCAATCTGTTTTTTCTCAATCCTAATGGTATTATCTTTGGTTCTAATGCCAGTTTAGATATCAGAGGTTCTTTTTTAGGGACTACTGCTGATAGTATTGTCTTTCCTGATGGAAATCACTTCAGTGCGACTAATCCAGAAACACCATCTTTGTTGACGGTTAACGTGCAGCAGCCAATTGGGTTGCAGTTTGAAGGACAGGAAGGCATTATTACTAATGCCGCCGACTTAGCTGTAGCTTCCAGACAAACTCTGAGCCTTTCTGGAAGTGATGTGGCAACTACAGGAAATCTGACAGCACCAGGAGGAAGGGTAGAGGTACTGGGGACAAACAGTGTAGCTTTATTAGAAGATGCCACCATTGATGTTTCTGCTCCTACTGGTGGCGGAACTGTCTTAATTGGCGGAGATTTTCAGGGTAAGGGTCAAGTATCCAATGCCAAGCGGACTTATGTAGGAAATAACGCTTCTATTAATGCTGATGCCTCGATTGATGGTAATGGTGGCAAAGTGATAGTTTGGGCAGATGAGGTGACAGGATTTGATGGCAATATCAGTGCTAGAGGAGGAGTAGAGTCTGGTAATGGTGGGTTGGTGGAGGTATCTGGAAAGGAACACCTGATATTTAGAGGAAAGGTAGATACCAGTGCGGTTAATGGATTGCCAGGAACCTTATTACTCGATCCGACGAATATTATTATTGCTGATGGCAGTGGTGATGAAGCAGGAGATGGAACTGATACTTTTGCTGGGAATAATTCTGGGGTAGAGGGTTCGATTTTAACTGCGCCGCTGAGCGAGATAGAGGATACGGCACCAACTACGATCTATGAGTCAGAGTTAGAGGGATTGTCTGGGGATACTAATATTATCCTTCAGGCGACTAATGATATTACGCTGCAAGATTTAACTGATGATGGTTTGGAGTTAGCTGCTGGTGGAGGAGGAATTGCTCTGAGTGCGGATGCAGATCGGGATGGTGTGGGTGATTTTATCATGGAGGATAATGTCGCCGATACTATCTTCACGAATGGACGGGATCTTGCCATTTCGGGGGCAAGTTTGACAATTGGGAATATTAATACTTCTGAATTAATTCAACCAATAGCAGATAGTGGTTCAATTATGCTCACTGGAAGCAATGGTAGTATTAGTGTTAGCAATCTGAATGCTGCTGGAACTGGGACAGGTGGAGCAATTACTCTCAATGCTACTGGCGAAATAAACCTCAATGGCATAGCTAATGCTTCGGGAAATTTAGGCGATGGTGGTGATGTAAGTTTATTGTCTCAGGGAAATATCAATCTTAATTCAGGAGCTTCAATTTTTTCTAGCGGCTTATTAACAGGAAATATAAATCTTACCACTGATAGCAATATCTCTCTAGTAGGGGGGGTAATTGCAGGTATTATTTCTACAAACGTGCCAGGTTCTCAAGGTGGTGATATTAACTTTACAGGAAGGTCTGTTTTTTTAACTGATGGAGTGCAAATTGCTACTATTACGTCTGGAGCCGGAAATACGGGAACTATTAAGATTAATGCGCCCGGCACCATCTCATTAGGTGGAAAAAATAATCGGGGATTTCCTACTGCGATCGGGAGCCAAGTCAATCCTGGAGCAGGAGGTGATGGAGGAGAAATTGAGATCACTACTGGTTCTTTTTCTCTCAATGATGGAGCTTTTGTTTCTGCTAGTACCTTTGGAGAAGGAAATGCGGGAGCTATCAAGATTAATGCCACCGATACCATTACCTTAGCTGGGGAATCTCTGGGAACTGGAAGTACTATCGGTAGCCAAGTCAATCCTGGAGCAGGAGGTGATGGAGGAGAAATTGAGATCACTACTGGTTCTCTTTCTCTCAATGATGGAGCTTTTGTTTCTGCTAGTACCTTTGGAGAAGGAAATGCGGGAGCCATTAGGATTAATGTTGCTAATATCATCTCCTTGGCAGGAGAATCTAGTCGGGGACCGAGTGCTATCAACTCTCGAGTGAATTCCGAAGCAATCGGTAATGCAGGAGGGATTGAGATTGCTACCAGCTCCCTTTTTCTCACCGATGGGGCTTTTGTTTCTGCTGGTACCTTTGGAAAGGGTAATGGCGCA
>JAAUYG010180597.1_pt1 | contig 18267 bp, 12 predicted proteins | sample 7278091 | NCBI WGS metagenome assembly JAAUYG01 (sample SAMN14350201, study PRJNA611818) | marine sediment metagenome | isolation source: surface marine sediment (0.6m) | place: French Polynesia: Moorea | collected 2018-08
AGCCCGTTACACTGCACTCCATTTTCTTTCCCCGGACAGTTTCATCGCAGTATTGCCAATGCATCACCCACGAGGACACTGATCTTAGAGTCGCCGTCGACATGACGTCACTACTCTCTAGTCTGCTATCTGGTGATCATGGCGTAACAGAGCGATGCCGCAAAGACCGTCAGACCACTGGCGATCAGGCTGGCTGTGCCACTGAACACTGGCGCTGGAATAGAAGAGACATCTACGATAAGACATCGCGCTATAACAAGCAAAGATTTGCACTGAAGCAAACCAATGTAGAGTGATTAGTGAAATCGGCTTTAAACGTTTCAGTATCTTGGTGCATATCAATCTTTTTAAATACTGCACGACAAAATGTATGGAGTAAAATTCCACCACACACTAACATTAAATGGTTTAGAGCAGCAATTAGGCCACGACACTCTTGTGTATGTCCCTTGTGTGAGTGCCATAAGGTTTTGTCCTCATCTGGACATACACGTAACTACGTCGAAAATGAGCCCAGGCACTAAAGTTACAATGTATTTTGTATTTATCATTTTATTAAAGTCACCAACAAATACATTTGCATTCTTATTATTTACATGCGCCGGAGTAACAACGGGTATACACTGTACCTGTAATACATAAGCCTATTATACAGCCCACAAAATACTTTTTTTCAATTGACTTTTTTATAGTACAAAAGCTATAGGACTTAACGTTACACCCTCTTCCTGCATGTATGTGTTTTACAATACGTCAGGTAACCGTACGAATTAAGACAGCATACGGCTGGGGGCAAAGTGACCTTAATTGTGGGTTGGAACTAAACTAAACCTCATTGACTCATAATTTTAGTCGGCCACTATGTAGTCGTAATTATGATATGGTCTAAGTTCCTTGGTGGTCTTTCTTTATAACGCCGGATTCCATTGTATGTAAAACAATTCGAACACCAAATCCATAACAACATAATGTAAATTCCGATAACGCACTTGACGCTATATATTGATCGGCACTAATATGCTGAGGGAGAGATCATGGTACGCGGTATATATATACATATATTTTTTTTTTAAAGGGCAACTTTGTTGTGCGAAAAATGCTCTCGGGTGGATGTAGGTGATACCAACTGCCTACTGTCCTTGCTATCAGCATGCTTATAAAATAGCGCATTTGCAGGTAGTGAAGCTGGCATTGCATGTCTCTGGCATGTTGACAATACGCGCGTCACCAAAAGGCGAGAAGTGTCCCTGATAACAGGAATCCGAACAAGTGTCATTATTTTATTCCTGGGAAATGCATAATAGATGACCAGTGTTTTTTCATGCAAAGGTTGTAGATGGGAAATAGCGTCGTTGGTCATTCATTCACACCCAGACCAAATGGTCCTTCCTTTGTGAATCTTTTCAGCAGCAATGCGTTCTGGCCACAATGGGTCCATTTCTAAGCCATTAACTGTAACAATGGCCAGCGGCAAATTATCAAATCGCAAGGGACACTTCGGGGCGACGTGGAGGCCATGTGCCGCATTTATACTGCTTCCAGGTCTGCAGATCCATAAAAGATTAAGAGGGGTAAGATTTCCACCCCAGATATTCAATCATTAACGCTGTATATTTTGAAGCTACGTCGAGCCGCTTATGGTTTACAAGTATTGTCTTGCGGAGACGTTAATATGAGCAGTTTGGAAGTGTTTTTTTCTAATGACATTTTAATGGAATTACATATAAAATGTACTCATTACTAACTGTTACATGCATCTGTAAGTTAATGTCATCACTTGATAACATACAAGTATGTAAAGCACAACCTGATATGTTATTTTGAACCGTTAGAATAAGTAGACATGCATAAAAAGAGTTTGGGGCAAATTGAAAAAAAAATAGAGGTAAACAACATTTTGAAATTATTTATGTCCTTGTAAACACTACTCACCAGGTAGTGCTTCCACAGTGGACGACTGGCCTTCCGAATTGGTGGCCTCACATTTGACGGCTCCTGGTGAAGCCAAAATCTGCGGGGTAACCGTGTGTAAGCGTGAGAGATCCACGGAAGGTGGGGCGATAATAGAGCGACTGTCAGGCAAAACCAGCGTCAGACTCGGGGCGGGATCTGCGGTTGAAGTACAGTTGATCACAACCCTACTATTGTCGAGGGGAACCGACAGAACCACCGGATTGCTCGGCCGACTGCAAACGAACTCATTCTCGTTGACTTCCGCCATGGCTGTTGCCATTGGAGACGAACAGGTTATGGACTCGAAATCCACGGTTTTATCTACGCTGATGTCGTAAAACTCACGCAGCCATTTCAGCTTGCAGTTGCAATGAAACGGGTTGCCCCCCAACGTTAATTCCTTAACGGCGAAGAAAACGTTGAATACGGAATCTGGAATGGTCTGGAAACGATTTCCGCTGAGATATAATTGGTTGAGTTTGGTCATTTCGTTCAGCATTAACCAATCCATGTGAACTAGCCTATTGTCGCTCAGGTCAATGTTCTCTAAGTTTCTGAGTTCCGTGAAAATATTTCCATTTATCCGCTCGATGGCGTTGTTTCGTAGATCCAGAGTTCTCAGCTGGCGTAGCGTTTGCGTTGCTGTGACGTTAATCTCCCGAAGATTCGGAGAGTGTGCCACAGATACGACCGTGGCTTTGGAATCTGGATGGTTCATGAACTCCAGACGACCATCCAGGAGCAACGTGTTTTCTAAAACCAGTTCATAGAGGAGCTCCATTCCGGCAAAGGCGTCCCGGTCTATCGCTGTGATTCCGCTGTCCATGATGGTCATGCATTCCACGGTCGTGAATCGCGTGAAGTTCTCCCTCTGGAGACGTTCAAACCGGAAGTTGACCATGGACAGGTAGACAGTATCCTTTGGCAGATTTTGTGGAACCACTGTTTCCCTTTTCCTGCCATCGCAGGTAACCAGTACGCCGGTAAGGATGCGATGACGACACCCCCGTCGCCCGTACCGGATCATGCATCCGTCATATCCGGTTATCGGCGATGAACAAATCCACAACTGCAGGAAAGCTATCAACCACAGATATGAAACACCCATGACTGAAGGAATATTAATCTTCTGTCACTTGTTGTTATATCATGCTCTGCGCATCATTCAGATTCCCTCTGCTTCCCATAATTCTCAGCTTCCTTCTTTGGCGCATACAGATACTTACACCCCATCAATGCTTGTGACCATCAACAGAATATTAACGACTCTGAAATGAGAAACAGACACATCCTGGATATAGTATCATATCACAACTAACAAAAATCAAATGTTATACTACATATCCACATCAACAGGCTGACCACCGTGTGTTGGGTATTCTACACCACATTTAAGATTAAACTGCATTACCGACAGGTACCAAGGCTATTAACAATTCTCTTGGCCTCTGCAAACTCGCGCTACAATATTCGATCGATTTCCGATCTATGTACCTCCTGTCATAGTTTATACCATCTTAACAGTCTCTCTCTCTCTCTCTCTCTCTCTCTCTCTCTCTCTCTCCGCAACCTTTTCACGAAATGACGCCCATGCGAAAGCCCGAACCCGCGTGGAACCGGACGTAATTGGCCGTCGCCCACGGTACTTCGGCGGCTTATCCGGTTACCTGTTATTCCTCTTACTCCGCTCGGCACAACGAGCCACCCCGGTAATCTGTTACACACGAATGGATTAATTGCTGTTTATGCCCCGGGAATCGATCTCACAACTTTTATATCTCCACACAAAGTGCAGTGTGGCGCAAAAATGCAGATTTTTACAGCACACCATTCATTCGTTGCGTTACTCCCGAATCGATGACGCGTCATCAAGTTGTCTATCCTAAAGTGTCTCTGTGACATGGAAGTAAGCCAGGGCCACATGGACTGTTTTTGTTGTGGCCGGTTTTGCCGCCAATCCCGGATTCTTACTGTAACTATGGTCCGAACAAACCGAACAGGACCTTGCCGCAGGTAATAGCATCAAGGATTACTTATTCCATCATTGATTATGACCTCGGGGCCAAACCCATCAGATGCTTGGATCCCAAAGGCTCTTAAGCAACCCATAATTCCCACCTCTGATGGCAAGGCCTGGTGTTCCGGCTTACTGCCATCAAGTCGTTCGGTTGATTCGTGGTTTTTCGGCAATGATCCCCACGCCACCTTCGGGCATCACCCAGTGGAAACCCTGTCGCTATTGGGTATGGTCGATATCTGCTGTTTGCTCGGGGAAACAAAGAAAATGCCACAAAAAGTCCACTAAAGCAACCTCTACACCCCGCCGTTCTCATTGTGTCTGTGATCACAAGATGCTGACTGTTGACCGTTGTAGTCATGTTTTTGTGCGCCGTGTGTGGCTTTATGCAGCTATAACTGAACGATTCCAACCAGAATGAATATCTAGATGGAGCTCCAATTTTCCAATCAACGAAGAGTCAAGTACACCCATAATATATGTCAGGCATATCAGCATTCTTCCACATGTTGTGACATTGCATTACTTCTTTCCCAACCTTAAAACACGCTTTTTATGAACCTGTCCCCTTTGGCTTTTACCTTCTATTGTGATACCTGGTTGTTTGGTGAGATTAGGGGGACGGAATCGATGCAGCTCATAATTTGTCTCGCACAAAGAATGGGAGCCGATTTATCAGTTTTCAGCTCTAATTTAGATCTCAGGTTAATGCTGACGTAAACACAACCGGAATATATGGTGTCTTCATTTTTTTTTTTGATACGAAAGAGTCAGCATTTAAGAGGCTTTTTAAAACTCTAGACCAACTAATATCAGAAGATTTTTCGACATGCCACACTAGCCAGAATGTATAACACAATGCCGACTACACTCAAGTTAGTTTAAACTGGACGACACAGAGGTGCATCTGCAACCCAGAACTATATTTACACATAGACACAGTTGGTGTCACTGAGTTATTGGTTGAAGTTTCGGAATTTTTATTAGAGACGCAATGCCCATCCTCCCCTGCTCCCGCGATAGTTTCCCGTCGGGTTTTTGATGTACATGTAGCCCTCTGGGCAAGGCCGTCAGCCACGCACGCTGGTCAGAGAAAGATGACCCGCGTGGAATGCAATAAGTGGATAGCACTTGCATTTTACACTGTCTTTTGGAAGAACATAAAGTGATGGCTTGTAATTAACGTTAATTCAGCTAACGGTTTAAAGTCTCTCTCTCTCTCTCTCTCTCTCTCTCTCTCTCTCTCTCTCTCTCTCTCTCTCTCTCTCTCTCTCTCTCTATCAATTAATCGATCGATCGATCGACTGTTCGATCGAAAATTTTCCATATCCAAATTTTTAGATATCGAAAATATCCAACGTGCAGAACTACAAAAGCAACCCAACGTTGCCTTGTAGGATTCCTTCGCAACTTGAAACTTTCCCAAACGCCTCTATGGTTATACATTTACTCTCATTCTCCTCATTCCCAGTTTTTGTACAACAATATTAATTTATCGTTCCTCCCGTCTACCTATGCCTGTTTACCCTGTCATGGGGAGTGGCTGTATCCTCTTATCCTTCATCTCCGCACTCTCGCCGACTCCAAACAGATCTGAAGCGTTCCTCTCCCATTAGCAAAGAGAGTGTCGTTTCCAGCCACCGGGAACAACTCCGGCCATGTCAACAGCGTATCCCTTCCGTCTGGGCCACGGCGTCCTCCTAAATAACTCCGCAGACGTGGGGCTACTCTGTCTACACTCTGCTACAGAACACACACACACAGAGACACATGAAGCCTAATCTATTTCCGATTCACTTCCCCTCCCCGCCACTTGCCCATTGCCTGGCACATTATACCCACATCATTACACCGTCCAATCACACGGATAAGCCCCCTCATCCACACCGCTGAGATAAAAGAACCAGCAACTCAGGGCGGCGACGTCGGTCGGTTCCTCAGATCGATGTCTTGGGTCCATAACGCAGAGCCGGACGGATATTAAGGTATTAGGATCGATTCTCGGCTAATACCAGGACGACGAGCAGACTTTACTGTTCTTTCTCAGTCGCGTGGAACAAGATGTCTGCAGAGGAAGGTAACGAATCCTAGGCATCGTATCTCTGCAACACCTTTCATATACTGGGAGTGTCTATGCTACATCGAAGAATTTTTCCCTGACCTGAAGGATGTCATACACCTCAATCAGGCAACCGGTATAGCAGATAATATCTCACCCCCACCCACACCACCAAACCCTGCAAAACAAACATAGAAGTTACCTTTACTGTAACAATTACGATAATCAGTGGCAACCGTTACATTAATAATGCCGATCGTAACTTAGTTTCATAATAATGTCAATCGCAACCTTGGGTGACTTGTGGCAATATCATCCAAGTTTGAGTATATAGTTGCCTTTAGGCCTACCTGTGTAACTCTACGTACGTGAACATCAAACTAAGTGCCTAATCACACATCACGACACATGTATGTAGTCGGTAACAGCTGATCGCAGATCTACACAATTCGTCATTCATATTATTGTCAACGTGTGCGACAAATTGTAGGAATTTCTGCCCAACACAGTCTTGCTACTTTCTTACTTGAATCAATTTCATCTTTTTTATTCCTCGTATGCACTAGCCTGCTAGTTCGTGCTTTTAATCCTAGTGTCAAAACTACCCACGTGGCGCTTTTAATCCTGGTGTCCCTGCCACCACATGGTGCTTGTCACAGTTTACAAATTAAAAGCTTCACGTCTGCAAACACCAGCCCACTCAAAGCCGATACCATCTCACTTCTCTCCCAAATAGCATCACGATGTCCTCGCAAAATATGTGCCTCTCAGGCAGTGTATAAGACGGACCATCTTTCCACGGGGCCATTTTTCGTGCCCTAAGCTGTCCCCCAAGTGGAGGTATCCGTGGGACCATCCATTACACACGGCTGTATATCACCCCATCCCGGCCCTTTCCATTGCGGATCTATCTATCCCCAGCCTTCATTACTCGCCTGCCCGCTACGGTTGCCTGGATGGAAGTGCCTCGTTACATCAAAGAATTACAAATTGTCCCCCTGCCGTGAAGCTGGGCTGTAGCTAAGAAACAGGTCGTCGTCTCGGCGACCAAGTTGCCATCGTTAGGGCAAAAGTGCTTTGTCGTAATGCGACAACTGTTGAACAACATTTAAATCTGTTGGTTCCGTGTGCGTTCAGTGGCATTTTCGCATTTACTTTCGGCTGGCTGCGGGGCATTAGAGGCCACACCTTGATTTGGAGCTGCTAAATTGATCCGAATGATTTGATCACTGTAACCTTTATTTGTTTGCACATGCCTGATAAATGCTAAATAAAATGTGCAACATGTACGTTGAACCTTGCCTTAAGCCCACCTCAAAGTTAATGCCACATCAGATTAAGAACACGTAGGGTTACACTACACAAAAAAGTTAAGGATATTAAATACCCTTAACTATTTTTGTGTAGTGTATATCGTCCAAAGCGCACAAACCAATGTTATTTTCTTTTAGAATTAACGAGCCCAGAATTAAGACCACTATGCCCTGACCGTTGACGGTTTTAATTCGGAGGTTCCATTGTATATCGGCACTGTGCATCATGGTCTACAACTAATTCTACCCTCTGGTAGCATTAAACACAGGAAGCTGAAACCCACAAAAAAGTTAGGCCTACATGTACAATATGTGGCAGACGGGGTGTGCGCTTCATTAAAGACAATCCGGGCTACGGATAATGTTTAAAGATAATCTACACGACCCGTGAGGCTGATTATCTCCTTCGAGACACGCGGTGCTTGGTTCGGTTGCATCTAATACTTCATCTTCCTGCGTCAAAGCCTTTCAGATAAATTGCCAGTGAGGATCTGCTGAAATGCAAGTTTATCCTGAAATATGTGTTACCCGTGACATATGGCATCGGTCCTTCGGAATATGCTTACATGTACCTCTGGTGGGAAAGCGAGATCTGGCCAATATATATGAACGCAGTGCATCAACCTCTAGGCCTAAATGCTTTCACTTCCTCGGAACTTATTTCAACTAAATAATAAGATACAACTCAAACGTGCTTATAGTGCAAGAAATGTGCACTAGTACATTAGGTGAATAACACGTAAACGTAACTATATGTAATATAAATTATGTCGATAAGACTAGAAACAGCAGCTGGAAGCAAAACCAAAAAAACTCTCATAGTGCTTTCCATTCCGTTAAGCAGTGCTTACAATTCAGATTGCCCTGTAAACGTACCATGGTAGCTGGTGTGGACTGTCGCTGGCCTGGCACCGACCAAACAGTCCATGGGTCCAGTCAGTGCCATGGGGAAGGCAAATATAACGAAGGAATAAAGTATGCTGCAACCCCAACAATTCAAATTAATTCTTTCTCCCCCACTGGGGGCTGCGTTCTTATTTTCCCTCCAATATCCCCGGCCCTGTCCTGTAAATCCTGGGAAAGCTCCTGGGGACAAATTGCTTTGCCGAAATGCGGTTATGAAAGAACGATATACATAGAGACAGGGAACCGTTCCGGGGAATATTTCGAATGGCGGCCGCATGCAGCTGACAAGTGTGCGCATGTTTGTGGAACTTCTGATAAAGGGCCATTTCCTCGTTTCAGCTCGCGTGCCAGAGTGCAGGTATAATAAAAAGGACATTCTGATTCACGATAAATAAAACGGTCACTAGTCTGAGACCTGTCACATAAATCATTTCACGGATTTTGTTTGAATTTAATTAAGTTGCAAAATATTGAAGATATTCACCGGGTTATATTTCAGAAATTTCCCCAAACACACGCACGCAGGGTATAAACCTGTGCTTGTGTATCAGAAATGCCTGAACGACCAAGCTGATGAATCTTTTTCAGCTGAGTCAGTTCGCTACATTAAAATACGAAATAAAACACAGGAATGGCACTTTTATGAATGAATACTTCATTGTTTTATGTCAGTGCGTGTCGCACACATAGTGTCTGTCTGTGTGTGTGTGTGGGGGGGTGGGGGGGTGGCGGTAGGTAGGTACATGTAAGATTTAGCGTTCTTGTGACAAAATCTATACTCATCTTTATCATTTTAGGATGACATTTTGTCACATGGTCTATTTATAGATTATTTAGAAATTGTTCATGGCGCACCCACACTCCTAGTCTATGTTGGTACTCGGATTTATAATTTAGACATGTTTCAAGTTGTACATTGCATTGTGGTCACAAAAGAACACAATAATAAACAAAAAAGGGCCATAAATACCTTTATCACCATGTCCCCTCTTTACCAGGTACCCTTTACCAAGTGAATCAAAGGGTTATCAAAGCAAAAAAATCGATACACATTTTATATGTTAGCTTGAATATTCAAATGCGACGCCAAACCATCGCAAAACACTTGATAAACGCATTTCCTTCATTAAGTCTCTATGTGTCTGCAATGCTTAGCTGATTCTCCTTCAACCTCTGACGGAAACCATCGGACAGTACAGAGCTAAATGTTGATTGGAGGATTCAAGCGTCTATAAAAAGGCCGGCAAAATCCCAGCCGAAGTCACGCTTCTTACATTATACTTACGATCTGACAGTCACATCTTAGGAAGCGGACTTCTCCCCCTTGGATTAAAAAGAGGCTTTAGATCTTCTTTAAGTGGCTCACTCCCCATGTGCTATCATATCACATAGCCCGTCCCCTACTTTTGGCTGGAGATCTACATACGGGAATCGAAAAAGCGAAGGAAGTGGCTGGTCCGCGATGAAACGTGCCGTCGTGATGTGCCCTCTAATCTCAAATGACATCTTCGGGGTCGTGGGCAGCTGTCGACGATTTCTAGCCACCTCTTCGACCCTTTTCCTGCAACCCTATCATTCTGGGCAATAAATAAAAGCGTATCGAACCGGTTTGTCGGGACGAATTTAAGGCCAGCAGTGATAAAGGGAAGCCCGCTTTCAACTGGAAGGACAAATGGAAGTGCTCGGATGTGGAGGGGGCTGCAGGCAACAGATTTATCGTCTGACATGATCGCAATCTTTTCCGTTTGTATACGAGTGACAAGGTTATTGTTTCAATGGACAAGAAGCAAATTGTAAGACCGCTGCCTCAGCTGTGGGTATTTGTGTGTTCTTAGGGAGGTCCGAGGTTTGGCAAGGTTCTCGACCTTGCCCAACGTGTGTGCTAGCAGTCTACGACCCTAGCTCAGTGATTTCGAATAGCTTATCTTTAACTTGCCTTAGCAAGAAATTTGTAAACATTTATAAAATGTGGTAGGCGTGTAGATGGGGACTAACCTTTGTCATTTGTCACTTAATGTAATGGTAAATGAGTAAACGATGTTCTGGACTGGAGTTCTAAAACAGTTACTAGTACGTTACTTTAAAGTCGCCCAAGTTTTGACTTCGGTCAAATAGATTCTTAGCTAACGGCATTTCTAGTATTGGGAATTTACGACTTATACGTGTTTGTGATAGCTCCAGTCCATGATATGACATGATTGTGATTTCACAAGTTTACTGTATTTTTATGTCTATTTTATGACAGCGGGCCCATGGTTGCCCTTCGAGACACACCAATCGAAGACTACATCTTAAAAGGATATGATAATGGCCCCACCACTTACACGCTGATCAATGTCGACCTGCTGATCCGTGCAGGAATCCAACAATACCCAGTGTGTCCATGATACAATGCTGTCAAGCTAACAAGGCACCCCAAGAAGCCGTCGGTACATTTTCTCTAGGGAACACCGACACCATTTGGTTAAAAAGAACCGGTAACATAACAACAACGCTCTACAGAGTTCGCAAATATTATAATGTATAGATCCGTGTGCTCTTTGAACAACCAGAGCTACAACTGACTGTGATGCGTGCTTTACTGACACTCGCCAAAAGTGGACACTCACACTCACGATCAGATGATACGTGGAGCGCTGTCGATATCGACATAGAATGGACTGGCTGCCCACCCTTGTCCCCTCCAACCCGAGTTATCGCCATCAGAAACCGCTGGAGTGTCTTATCGCTCCCCAGAGCCCAGGATGTTCAGGGTCCTTGGCGCCTCCGCCGAGGCCAAGCTCGAGGGGGGTAGTGTCAAGTGCAGAGGCTGGTATCTTCCTTCTTATTGAAGAGATGTCGTAGCTAGTCTGTATTATTTCATCGAGTATTGATCCTATTAGAGGAAGGGTAAAGTTCTATGTGTATTACAAAATAGGTCATTTCAACCATTTTCAAATTCAGAAATGAATTAAAATGCACATGGTACCCAAATCTGTTATGCTGAAATGAGGTCCCTAAGTTATTTTTGTAGATCATATTTGATTCAATACACTGGGGATTTGTTCAAATGAGAAACATGCTGCTGTACTGGCAATGTACAGGCACAATACAACATGGAGGTGGTGCTGCCATAACAAATCATGCCACACAGAGCTACACAGAGCCTGTACACCCAGGTATCTAATTTTTTGTTAATACTACTGGTAATACACCAATATGAACGTTTGTAGCGAACGTTTAACGTATCCGACATAAAACATGTAACGTTACTGCAACGGTATTTGGTACATGTACATGTGACTATATACTTACTTCAAATCAATTTATTTTTAAGACTATATTTATGGTAGTACGACCGTGGTGTCGTGAGGGTACACCAAAATAGAGCACGTTGAAAATACATGTCATATATGAAGCAACTTTATACAGTGTTAAGTTGGCAGCGTGTCCACAAAACAGTAGACTAGACCAGTGCAATTATTTTCTGTCTGGTCAATTTAACAGTCGCCTTCTAGTGCCTGCACTGATTTGCACGTATAGCACAGACGCACATGGCAACAGGGTTACTATTGGGGGGCACACTGAGTCACTATAGGCTACAGTAATTAGGCATCAGTCACAAACGTCCGTTGTGACCACACACAGTGATATTCTATAAACACCGTCCATTTGTTTTGTCTGCAAACACCGACAGGTTTATTGTTTCTCTGACCTTGACATTTGCAGGGCACATGGAAGCCGACTAGCTTTCGGTTCACGCTCAACAACGTGTGTTAAAAAGAGGCATGTTAGCTTTTTATGTTCTGTAATAATTCTGTAACAATTCTCATACTCACTGTTCACTGCAACTGACGTCACGAAAACGCTTGTATTGATCATCCAGACTGCCAAAACGCCAAATTAAGATACAGTATAAGGTTTATAGACGTACACGTCCGTTGATAAGAGCTATATGATCTGAGTTATAGATGTTCCAAGGGTGTGAATGATCGAAGATAGTAACATGTACAAGATGCAGTACAATCTTTGAACCCTGGACTGCCCTACGGCGAAACAAGTTCCTTATCACGTATCGGTGATCATGTACACACGCTGTCTACGGGAGCAATCTTGTGCCCCAAATTACCAGCCGAGATAAAATATTCATTACCAAATATTAACTTGGCAACTGCCCTTGTCCCTACACACGTGTACTCGTACGCTCTATACAATGGCAGGTCTATATGTGTGGTTGCGATTGGGTTGCAGTGGTGTTTCACGGCATTGTGTTCTCTTACCTGGTCGGGGATGTCCAAACATAGACCTAAATATATCCCAGCTCGATTGGTTTGCATAGGCAGGTCAGGGGGCTGTTACTTCGATCATTGTGAACATCAAATTACAATCACAGCACTTTCATGCCGCATCATATACAGGCAATAAACGTCCTGTATGAATCACACTCAATAGTCCTTCGCCAATGTATTGCATCCCAGTAAGTAACAACACGGCCTTTTTTTCTTCTCGGTGATTCGTTACGTCTCTGCATGCATGTCATAGTCTACAGCCCGGTTATGGTTGAAGCGAACGGCCTGCACTATACATACGAGCACACAGCCGCAGCCGACAGTTTCCGTCATTGACTGGCTGCAGAGACTGAGAGTGAGAGTTGGCCCCCATCGCCTGGGTTGCGGCCAAAACACGGCACTCATGTGTGACCAGGGGAACTATTGAAGCGGCAGGGTCACCATGGGTGTGTGTATTGGGCAACCTTCCACGTGTATAGTGACTGTTACCAGTTGACTGAACGGAGTTGATAGACTAGGAGACCTTAGTCGGCTTACGCACAGACGATATGAACCATGTGATATCCACAGCGGTATCGTTAACTACATTGTATATCTCTGTACCTAAGCTGCCCAACTTGGTGACAAACGCACCCTGTGCAGGCATGTGTTCCTCCGGCTTCTCCACCGTCCCATTATCTCCCTGGTGTTTCATTTCCATCTCTGCCCAAAAAGGCTTTGCATCCTTCCACCCAAGGGTGACACCCGTGCCATTGTGTCTATCCTGCCGGCACTAGTCTCGCTTCATGAAAAAGCTATTATTCTTGACACTCATTTGCACCCTCCTCTGGCTACAGAGCCTGTTCTCCAAAGGCATCGGGGAAAGCGTAGCAGGCCCCCTTCCAGCGAGCCCCCGCGACCTTCCACTGCACGAGACCTTCAGGCAGTCGCCCCCCAATTCCAGACACCCCTGCTCTCTTCGACCTTTCCCGATGACCCCTGCCTGGAGCCGCGCCGCAAGAAGAATATTAGCCGTTCTTTCGGGAACGACTATTTGAGGTCGGTTCCAACAGATTCCGCCTTCCATCATGATGGATAAGCATGCCAGGGGACGCCGGGGCAAATCCCGCCATGATTCGATTTAGAGAAACGGTTGACATAATCAAGGTTCAATTGCATTAAGCGATACGCAACCGGGTAGAAAAGGGGCGAGCGGAAAATGACACAGCCGAATTTGACAGTGTCCCTTTCTTTCTTTTGTAGCGTATTATTCTGTAAACGACTTGAGAGTAGAACTCCGACGCCGACCGATTTACTGCCGCGATTGTTTCCGGCCAGCCAGAGTGGAGGGCGCTGATAACGAATATGCTACAAACGTTGCTTAACAAAGCTTGATATGCGCGAGGGCTGCAAATTCTCATAACTCGCGTTTTTTAATGAGAAAACATCAAGTGTGAAGGATTCACGCAGTCTAAAAAGTTTCCATTAAAGTAAATGGGACGACTTAAATGCGCGACCACACACCTCAAGAATCAAACTATAATTCCAACTATGTTAGAATAATTTATATTTCCCCTTAATTTAAACCATGTTTGAATAATGCGATTATGACTTCGCTTCTGTGAAACTGAATTAGGGTGCAACAAGGAAAGATCATGAAAATCTCCTTTCACATTATACTATCCGATTCAGTGGAAGGCAAGCATTTAATTTTGTTACAATGTAGCTAGTGGTACACTGAGTCACCAGCTCTACAGAAGTTTTCTAATTAGACTACAGATAGTACCCACAATACTTTTGGGTAATATGAAAATAGCACAATCCTTAGTTCTTATAAGTTTTCACCACATATTACAAGGTCTCTCCAAATGGTCGCCGTGGAGAGGACACAGATGTACTCAGGTGAAACACGGGAACTCATCACTATAAATGCCCCATAAAACCAGCATTGCTTTGATCTGCTAGGATGTGGACTGCCACGTAACATATCGCATGGATATCCGTTGTCTCTACCTGCATAACGTTTCCACGTTGCGTGCGTGTTGCCCATTGCCGACCATTGTTTAGCATTCTAGCCGCACACTTCGTCAAACCCGAAACCATTCGCGTCAGCAATGGTGTGTTTGTTTTATCAATACATGATATCCGCGCTGCCGTCGTCCATTGCTTGCATTGCCATCGGGGAATTAAGTGCTCTATTGACGTTTTCGGTAAGGGAATGGGCCGGGAATGGGTAGGAAGTGTGTCGGGGCCGAGGTGGGACCCCCAGTCAGGCACCGTAACCCCAGCAACCAGGAACGCCCAGCGTCTCCCTTGGAACCTGGGCGCGATGTTCGATGAACCTTATCGGGAAAAAAATTCCACCAGCTTGCCCATTGATTCGGGGGCTGGATTCTACGACAAATACCAGCTTCGAACTTAAGTTCAATTTATTTATATATTCAGACCGGCTGATTGGCGAAAATTTGTAGGACAAATTACTTTGCATTTAACTGTACTTTAAAACAGAAGCCAGGATCCTTGTTCTGCTCGTCTGTCGAGCGAATGTACTGCACGACCAAAAAGGACTCCGGGGGTGTTCAAAATCAAAACTTACCCAACATATACTGCTACAAGTTTTTCATTAATATTTTTCATCAATTATCAATTGATTCTGAGGTCCATACTGATGACCACAAACGGATCATTGGCCATAACATGGGCAATCGGTCATCTGTGTACCCCCGAAGATCTGTTTGTTATTGATTTCGCTCTTTACGATAGCCCGAGTCACAGAAACGACACCATACCAGTCTCCATCCCCCTCTCTCCTCTTCCTTGCCATCTTCCACAGCGTGCATTTAATAAAATAAATTTTCTGGAATGCCCTTTCATACACTCACTGACACCTTACACAGTTGCCTCACACTCTGCTTGTCACTACACAGGTGTTTTACACAGTGTTACGCTGACCAACCAGATTTCTCTCTTACACTGGAACCAGCCTCCCAGCACCATTCACCTTCCACAACAACCTTGTTACACCAATCACGAATCACAGAGTGAGCAATACTTCAGCACCAAATGCGACTTCAGTTCAACAAATGATGTAATCAAACCTCACATTCCTTTCACGCAAGTTCTGAACTCTTTTTCTCACTCAACCATACATGGTGTCGGGCATGGAAACATGTTTTCGTTTCTGTATTTGTTGTTTTCCCTCTTGCCTTTTCTTGTACCCTATTCTGTCAGCTCATTCGCTAGTTCTGCATGTGTAGCACGCACAAAGTGTTTCACATTTATGTCCATTACATTCGCGAACTAAGCACAACGTTTAGGGTTGTTCTATCCACCCATGCTCTACGCTGCACCACTAAGTCCCACACTCAAACGCCAATGCACATTCTTCTGCTTCAACACAAACCAAATCTCAAGTCGCTTTCTTTATCTGTGGCTGGTTTTCTCTTATCCTGACATTTTGATACATTTTCCATTGATTTTTAGACTTGCTCATTCAGGCATACAGGGTTGTAAATATTTATAAAAGACAGTACCAAGTTTGGTAATGACTGTTTTTGTGTGTCCGACATGGGTTGGATACATTGGTATTGAAATGTTTAAACTAACACAGTTTCACTTGGATACATAGCTTCCCAAATTTTACCCGTGACTACGTACATAGTTACATTCTGCCCCGAAATGGCAACTCTTAAACGAAATGAAAGGATAGTGTGACTCTGTGGACCAAACACTTTATTGTATGGTTTAGATCCTCACAATAATTCCCAACGTACCCGAGTTCAGATCATTCACCTGTGAAGATGTCCAGCATTTACTACGATGGTGAGTGTATTGAGTGTGTGCTAAGAAACTACAACCTACATTTGAGCCAAGTACATGTCTTCTTCTTTGTAGGTGTAGCACTCTACCAGAGTATTTTACACAGGAATGTATAATCCCCAAATTTTATATTTGCACGTACGTACATGCGTACAGTAACGCACAGTAAGAGATCTGATAGAGAAATATGGCACTAAAATAAACTTCACAGACTGTTGAGGACCAAGTTCTAGTTTCACTATTACAAACAGAGCCTTCAAATGTTTAGTCAGGAATGTAGTATTTTTAGAGATAGCAGCTACATGTAGTGACATGTTAAACTACAAACTAGATAATTCGGTTCATTGTTGCGCGCTATGAGGCTGTAGACGTGTATTCTATTTTTCTAAACGTTTTAAGCGCAACACTCTTTGGTCATGATCACATGAAGTTGATGGCAGCCGTGCACAGGAGGAACTTTTCTACCATAAAAACGCCAGTGGAAGTGGAGGATGGTGACTATTATTGTGATTGTGCATATTTTTAGATTTAAGCAAGGCGTTCGATAAAGAAATTAAACATTATGGAATACGTGGGTTATCCCTTGAATGGTTTCGTAGCTACATGTACCTGGGAAACAGACAACAATATGTACAATACAATGACACAGAATCTGTTATGCTTAATTACATAATTGCCGGCGTACCACACGGTCCTCTCCTTGGCCCGTTAGTATTTATCCTTCTTATAAATGACATCCCAGGTTGCCTCAAACATGAAATCAATCATGTTTGCAGATGGTGCATGCATCTGCGTATGCTTCAATGAAAAATATAAGAGTTAATTAATTCAACTAATGATGACCTAAATGTTATTAGTGTATGGGTTAGAACAAGCACATTGTCTCTAAATATAGACTATACTAACTGCATACGTTTACAAAACTGAAATACTCAAAGTAAAATCACATATTCAAATCCGAGATTTTCAGCAACCCTACGAAGTTCGTATATGTCATCGTTGATGAAGAGCTGCATTGGAAAGAACATATCAAGATTTGCAAATCTAAATTTGCATGTCCATTATATGCATTAACCACCACAAAAAGCATAGTAACCCAAAACACCACGAAGATGCTATAGCATACGATGCTATACCCTTACCTTACATATGGAGGAATATTATTAGGTTCCGCATCCAAACGCTAGAGCACTTGAATTATACAGGAAAAAACCGTCAGAATTATTACAAATAAACCATGGGAGGCTCATACAAACTATCTCTTGAAAGACCTAAAGTTACTGAAGCTGACAGACATTTACAACTGCCATTTGGCAAAATTTATGTGCATAATATATCCCCATTGCAGCTACTACTGTATTTAAATAGGAACTTAGATGTACATCTCCATAATACACGCTGTGAAAACCAGTTGCACACTGAATATGCAAGAATTAGGCTATTGTAAGGCAGCTTTGATTCTCTTTCAAGGGCCGCAATGCTGGAACTATCTACCAAGTAACCTGATAAATATTAATAATGTTGGCTGATTCCTTCAGCAACTAAAATAAACTTTATTAGCGCTATATACTAAGAAACCAGTGTTCAAACATAATCCTTTAGCCAAATGAAATTATTATGGATATCTCATTTCGAATTATTGTGCACACATAATAATTTACTAATTATCTGCCATATCCCGTAATCGGTATTAAACGTTAATTGATTGTGTGTGTATATTAATGTATATTTCATGCATATTTGATATATATATATACTACATAATGTTTAAATAACTTTTTGTATCCAGTTTGTTCCAGGTAGTTTGTTCCCGACTGCCCTTGATCTACATACTATTCTATATACTTTTGTGGTGTATTAGGGTTTCCTGGTCGTTGACTATGTGACTAGGGGATGAAGGGAACCCTGGGTTGATACTATCCACACAAGTGTGCCTGCGAACGTTGGCACCCG
>JAAUYG010225940.1_pt1 | contig 18259 bp, 13 predicted proteins | sample 7278091 | NCBI WGS metagenome assembly JAAUYG01 (sample SAMN14350201, study PRJNA611818) | marine sediment metagenome | isolation source: surface marine sediment (0.6m) | place: French Polynesia: Moorea | collected 2018-08
CACTTTTGACCTTGAGTGACCTTGAAATGTCAAAGTCAAGGTCACTTACATTTTAAGTGGTAGGAGAGGTGTATGCTATACTTATATTTACCAGTATTGTATTACCATGGTAATCTATAGGTCACAGAAGGGGCTTATGCAGGCGGGCGGGGTTTTCCGCTGTCCCAGCGGTCTTTCTTGTATATGATAATATTGCAGTTTTTATTAGGGAATGTAGAACATTAAAAGTGCTTTGCAGATCAGCTAAAAGTTATCTTCTGTCAAATTATTCATGATAACAGTAATGAATGTCATATATACTAATGTATTATTACTAGCCCTATACCATAATTAAATCTTGAATATTCAGGCTCAAGTTAAATAAGCAGGTAAATTGGTATCTGTCATAACTTATTTCTTATATTGTTTTGAACGTATTTATTTTAACATAAACAATTTTATATCTTTGTAAGGCATCCAGGTCTCTTAGCGGAACTCTTGGATCAAGGCATGTAAAATGTCTAATAGTGTACACAGGGTATAAATTAAACTTTCCATATATCTACCTGTGTACATTTCTAGGAGAGATTGATAAATAGGCAATCTGGGTCACAACTGAGGGAAATTGAACAAATGTAGTTACGTTAAAGTGCCTACGTTAAAAGTGACTCTGACTACCTACATTGTAGCAGGCCCTGGAGCACAGTGGAGGTGGTGACGTTATCAGAGTAAGAGGGATAGTGTTGCCCAGTGGGGCAGCCGTGGGTGTGACAGAGAAAACCTGGGGAAGTGGGTAGCTGGCAAATTTCATGGGCCAGACAGTGTGTCCAGGAGCTTCCAGGCAGACCACCGGGCACACCTGGATAGGAGTGACCAGCTGCCCAGGTGGTATTCCAACGTGGGCATGCCAAAAACAAAGGGTTTTTTTTTTTCAAGATAGAATTATCATATCAATGGCCATGTGTCGAATGGTTGGTCAGGCCTTTTCCAGCTAAAATAAAAAAAAAACAAAACAGACACACAAAACATACTTCATGTACCCATTAGGAGTTGATCACAGGTTAACAATGGCTGTTCACCAGAGTAATTGATACATGCACCTGCACTTAGTCACTTTCCTTTTGCTAGCCTAATTTGCATGCAGCGATTGTTTGGCGTTCCATTGGTGCGTCCCACTGGCATCTCCAAACTAATATTGACAGGCCGAGGACTTCAGGACAGCGTGCTATATCTTCCAGGACAGGTAAAGCTTTGTATGTTCATTGACAGGACACATGTGGGACCACTTGGGCTCGCTCAAGCCCTGGGGATTTTTGGAAACAATTCGCTGGGACTTTGAAGTCTGCATGCAGCTAGTTGATAAGACATGTGCAGGGCATGGTTAGTGATCCTACCAGTTGCTATGGGCCTCGGAGGATGAAACTTATCTGTCTCAAGGACCTTAAACTCAGGCTAAAAGGGTCTTTTAAAGCGATTCTTTGCTTTGGCCATCCATGGTCAGACCATGAGTACAATCTGCTAAGGTCTTACTGAATTGTTGCCATTGTGCCTTTAAAAGTTTGTTTGATTTCAGTTTTAACGTTCTATGCTGCACAATGCTTCCTTTATCCAAGACGACCTTTAAGTGGAGACAACGAAGAATGTTTTGAAAGAAAAAGTACTGCATTATGCTGCTTTAAATTGCATTACTATACATCTTCATGCGTAGCAAATGAAAACAAAATTGCTTAAAATGTGCTCTAAAGTAACTTAGGTTGAACATGAGAAGCTTAAACTACTATTAAACTTGATTATTACCCACCATTGTGTATATATGCACCAGCAGGAATAATTTGTTGAGTTTACATGTACTTTACATGGATGTACTTATGTTGTTTATGTATATTATTATACTTCGTACACTTTGTTTCTGCAAACAAGGACCTGACATGGGGAGTCCAGCCTGGCAGGCAAACTTTCTCCTGGTCCAGTGACCAGGGTTAGGGCAGCATCCTCCCTCCTGTAGGTACATAACCACCGGACCTAATAATTCCTGCCATAAATAATGGAAGCTCTAATATCCCGCAGGTCCTTGGTAAAGCATTTTGGGTTGCCTCCAGCCAGGTGTTGTGTTTAGAGCTGCACCTAGCAAGGTCAAAAATTCCAGGTCGAAGGTCTTGCTTTATGAGGGTGTGAACATGTTACCTAGGTCCGGCAGCACTCACTCCCCGGGAGTATTCTCCCTGCAGTGGCCACTGAGGCTCCTGGCAACCACCACTGGTCAACAGGGATGATAGCCGTTTGATGAGCAGACCCTGGCTGGTTTGGCAAGCTCTGATGAGGCGCTCAGTATGTCATGTATGTGTGGGTAGATAGAGGTCAAAGGGCAGAAATTAGCTACAACACTGGGAGGGAAAATGTTGGAGGCTCAGTGGGCTGGATGTATCCACAGGACATTACTGCATGAAGTCCCTGGAACATTGTTACATTTATAACTGAACTATCACATTACCAGGTACGTGAAATCAGTCATGTCAGTTCTCCTTGTTGAACAAATGCAACTGATCTAAACATTGCATCAAAATATTTGTGGTAGATTAGCCCAGTGCTGTTTAGAAGGCTTACAGAGGTTAGGGATTTACAAGGAAAGGAATTTGGATATATTTGTACCTTATGTAATAAACCATTTCAGTCACATGCGTCTTATAGAAATTTCAGATTTGTGAAATTAATATGTACCGGTAAGTACACGACTATATGCAGAAACATGAAGACACTTGTATTTTCTACATGATCAAGCCAATTAATATCTTAATTTTACTGGCATGTTGACTGACTGCTGAGGTAAACAGTGAACATGATAATACTCAGGTCATGTGTTATGAAGCTACAGATTAATTAAAACCTCTTAGTATTTTTTCCAATGATATTTACAAGTGGTTTAATGTGGAAAGAGGAAATTTTGAATATAATGTATTGTATATAGAGATTATACGTTCAAGTGCCACTTCACATTCACCATGATCCAGCTCTGCAGTACATTATACTCAAAAATATTTAGATATAAGTTTTGACGTGTCTTATTTAGTCACCAGTCTGAGGCAGTGATTGCCTAAGAATGACTTAAGCATCCGTCAATTCCATCCCTGGATAAATAGCCATATTACATATTACTGCCACCTATCATAAGTTATACAAATCCATTTCAATCATTTCAAGAACATAAGTTCCAGAAACTGTTGGCAAGAAAAAAAAAATAATAATAATAAAAAATTAAGAGGCCTGAGTCTGCATGTCTGCAGTATGGTGCCAGCTGGTATTTCAGGTTGAAAAGAAATAAAAAAAAATATCTCTGAATGATTTATATAAGTAGGTATAGATCTGTACCTGGAGGTTTGAAGCCGGTTCCCTATACCCATAGTACAGGGATGTACGGGTAGTAATCTAAATCCTACTGCTTTGCACTACAACGTAGTGAGATCAATCTCTCTCTGCTCTCTAGTACCTAACTACCTCTCTTCCCCCTCACCTGGAAGGTATTATGTCTTGATTGACAGGTGGAATAGGAAATCATCTGTAATTGATCTATGGAGGTCTCCCAGTGAAATCCCACTGGCTGAAGTGGCGGAGGCATAGCAGCTTTCCTTTCCCCACGACCCCTCAGACTGTTTAACACGTGGCAGTTGATATCTTCTGTCAGGCGTTCTATCTGGAGTGCTCAGTTAGCAGAAATGAATAGTGACCAGTGCGCCAAACCGATGATGTATACCCGTCTGGACTCTGGCTGGCCATCACTGCAAGCCTCATTTGTAAGATGTATGAGCCACTTGTATGGGCTTGCTTGCTTTGCAACTGCCAGTTACAGCAATTGGTTGTTTTTAGGTACCAATATTAAAATGTCAAGTGTAGTGCATTTGTAGAGGTATACATGTAATTTGTTAATGAAAACTTTTCTTCTTTTTTTTTTTTTGGCTGCAACAGAAAAAAAAAAACATATTGAAGGCTTATGCAAATTGCAAAATGAAATATTTTAATATATTTCTTCACACATAATGTAGATAATTCTGCTGTAACTGATCCTTGTAAGAATCTGTCAAAATGTACGTATACCACTATATATATGTTCCCTTTAATAAATGTTTGTACTCTGACCTTCAACCATTACTATCCATTAGTATGACAATAAGAGTACAGCATAATAATATAGCAGATATTTATTGCTTTAGTCACCCAGTATTGCTTTAGTCTCCCAGCCCTGAAGGTTTAATGGATAGACCAGGCTTACAGCTAGGGCCCCCCCCCCCCTTTCTTAGAGGTTTGGGCACTGGCCAAGCACTGCCTCAACAGTCACCTAGAAGTGACCAGTACCTAGAGAAAATGTTCTTTAAACATAAGAAATAGCATAAAGAGAACATGGACGTTCATGCTATAGACCAGCCACAAAGACAGGAATTAAGAAAGTTTTACAAAGTAAAAGTAAAGTCTGTGCCCCTGGGATCTATAAACAATTACATTAGTGTCAAAGACATTCAGACCCAACTTCTTAGGAATGCTCAATACAGTTACCCGAAGAACCCGTAGCAGGGAAAATTAGTGCCAAGCTGTCAGCAAGCCGGTCTTATCCCTTAGAAGCTGTCAGAATTTATTCTGTGATATTCAGCTTAATCCACTGTGACACTGCTATAAGCTTGGCTCCGGAATGTAATTAAAAAAAGGACTAAGGAAGACCAAATCATTTTTGCTGAATTCTCTGCTTTGAGGTACCATACAATACTTTGGAAGTAGCTTTTGCCCTTGTATTGTTGAATACAGTGGTCCCTCACTTAGTGGCCACTCTCAATAGAGGCCACTCTATCTAATGTGGCCACCAATCGTTGCTGTTCCTACTACAAAATGTATTTACTTCTCCCTCTCACCAAAGGTAACCTCTCCAATGTGGCCACAATTTTTTGGCAAATATGGTGGCCTTATTAGAGAGGGACTGCTGTACACTGGTTAAACTGAGCTAATTATACAAATGTATAGTGAAACGTGTATACATATAAAGACCACCCATTAGGGACAAACCAAATGTGGTCCTTATACTCATGTGGTCTTTTATATGCAGCTTCAGTAACATCATCAAAGTATACCAGTGGGGACCTGTAAAATGTGGTCTTTATAAGCAGGTGGTCTTTATATATAGGTGGTCTTTAAAGGGGGTTCCAATATATGTCTATGTGTAAGATGAAAATGTCCGAGTTTCAACAGTTGCAGTATACAGGTCATTGATGTTTCAGTATAATCCGTAATTACCTGTTCAAAACATTTGCTTATTTGCGTTGCAAGTATATTATTCCCAGGAAATTTATTTGACCATTCTGTGGATAATGCAATGTAGTTCAATGTCTAAAGGTACATGTATGTGGCAAATTTGCCTACCGTGGAGTCATTAAGGGCCACCAACGTTGAAAAATAAAACACCCCGAAAACACAAATTGTGCTAGAAAACATCAATACTTTTAGGCAAGTAACACACAAATTGTCCTCAATCAGCATTTTCAATGTCAGTTTGTCAAATTTGGACGCCGTTTAGACTTGTTATTTACATGTAAACTGTCTACCAGATAACAGCTTTGGTGTGATCTGTCATAGTAGAATCCCTGATAGTGGCATACAGGCTTTATGATTGTGTGCTAGGTATATTATTTTCCCCATTTTTCCAGGTAAAGGCTCCAAAGTGTGAGGAACCAATAGACTCTGTAGAAATCACTACGGCTTGTTGCTTATTTATGCCCATATCTGCCGGAGCCCCCAGGGCAAGATATTTGTTCAATTTATCAAGATGTTTACCAGCGGGAGACTCCTGTCAGAAGCCAAACTGTCTAATATGGGGGAGGGCAATCCCTCGTGTTCGGCAGGCTTTGTGGCTAGAGGAGTCCAAGGCCTTTAGATTAGGGCCCAAGGTGTGTTTTATCTGCAGGTTGAAGGGACTTTTATGAGCAAAGTGGCAGCCACTTGTGTTCAGCTGTAGATTGCCCTACTGTGGCTGGATGGCTAGATGGGCCAGATGATCAGAAGTAGAACCCCATACGTGTGATAGAGCATCATGTGAAGCATCATGGTACCACACGTAGGGTGAAGTATACGTGTATACGTACATACATGTAGGACAGATCGGTTCTGACGTAAAAAAAAAGCAGTTGTGAATTATTGAACTGGTACTGTCTGCATGGATAGTGGTTATTGGACAATCAGGTGAGAGAAGTTACCGGTACTGATTATCTGTAAAAATAAAGGCAATCAAATCAAATGCTACATTAATTGCTGCCATTTAAATGCGTAACTTTTACCTATAGGCTGCTGAGGCCCCTATATTTCACATTTGGTTGTTTGTAATAAATAACCTCATCTATGGTATAATTAAGCAGCAGGGTACTGCAGTATCCAGGATAAAATATTTTTTTATCAAGTTTGACTACTAGTGTGCAGCTAAGGAAGGTGTGTATGTGTGTGTGTATGGGGAGGGGGGTTAGTCAGTAGACCAGTTGTGTTTAATCATTATGGCTTCTCACCTGTGTGCATCCTAATTGCTGCTGTTGTGTGTGTTGCAAGCTACTGCACTGCCAGTTAATTTGATGCATGTGCTATTATTGGCCCCAGAACACAACCAGAATGAATAGGTTTTAAATTCACATGACATGTTGGTGGTGGGTTTTCTTATTCACATGACCTTCTTTCTATAAATACAATTCAGATTGGCTCTGTGGAATTTATTTGTTGCAATTCACCAGTAATTATCAAGTGATGATGGATATTTCATTTTACAACAGGATATTTTGTTTTACAACAGTCACTGGGCAGATTTTCCTGTTTTGCCTTACACCTCTCAACATTTAGCACCAACAAGTAAATATTTTAATATATTATTGTTTTTTCATGGACACTACTCCGGTCTTAAAGTTGTGCTTTTATGACCAATTGAACTCGGTTTACATGCAATGGACAAATGTTTGCATAACCCTGAGGTCCTGCATCCAACAAGGTCTTTGTTTAGGGTGGAACTGTTTGACCTCTAAAATCCAGACAATCTCAGCCTTATGGATCTGGAATGATGATGGCCTACACTCTCAAGTTCGACCTTCCGAAGGCATACAGGATTCACCTCTCTTAGGATCCTTGGTTCTTTGAAGCACGTACAACACTTTAAAACAGAACAGACTGCAGCCTGGGCGGATGGAGATGTGCTTATTTCCTGGTCTTCTGGATCGTTATCCCAGAAACGATATTGAGCTGGACACTTGGATGGCCTCGGATGGTCCAGGTGCATCCAGGCCCTCCCTGATTAACGTGGGTCTGAGAGAAACTGGTTGTGATCTTGGCCAAGGTACTGTTGTTTGGCCATTAGTACTATCAGCACTGCATTGTGTGTTACTCAAGTACTTACTACTACTACTATTGCTGCTGCTACTACTATTACAACTACTACTACTACATTTTACTACTACTACTACTGACTACTACTACTATTACTACTACTACTATTACTACTACTACTGTTGCTACTGCTGTAGCTTGCTGCTGCTCATTCCAACTTGTGTCCTTTATGCATTGCAATAGTTATGTGACCAGTGTCATTTGTTGTTTGATGAATTGTGCTTCATATATCGTTTAAATAGACGATTAAGCAGTTATCATTCAGAGCAGTATCACATTACATGTACCTGAAAGAGAGGCATAGCTCTGCAGTAAAGTACATTAGATTTGTTACTTCTATGTTATTTTTCCCTTGAAAAAAAAAAAGATTTATTCCAGGAGCTAAATAAAAAATTGTTATGTATGCATCTTCGCCACCAACATGTAGATCACCATCACAGCATGAAATGGAAAGCGGAATCATTTATGGACATGGCGTGCTTGAAGAAGGCTAGATAAGCTGAACATATGAAGATGACGTGTCTCTGTGGACACATTGAGCCTGCTTGGCACCTACTTCATGTGCTTGTATTCTGTTGGTGCGATACTGTGAGACAAGGGATCATGGCTGGGGAGAGGGAGAGGGATGTTTGGGAATGATAGAGTCTCCTGGATATGGCGGCTGTGGCTCCTTTATGTTTGTGGTGCTGCAACAACATCTACAACGGACCTGTATGAGACCCGAAACAGGGTAGAAGTCACTTCAAAGGAGGGGTGGGCATTGTGTCTGTCTTCCCTCCGAGTTGGCCGGCCCGGAGCTTGATGAGGCCGAGGCATGGAGTGGGTGGTGTATGGCAGGCAGCAAAGATGAAAGGCTCCATGGCTGCAGGTAAGGCGATTAGTCTGCAGCTCAGCCCAGTCACCAGACAGTCTACAGAGGCAGAGGCAAGGCATCGGAGACAGATTCATCTGGTCTGGACCTATGTGACCAGCAGTCTCTGGTCTGCCAGCACAGTGGCAGCAGCAATGACAGCTTTTGTCAGCTTGATGTGTAAAATCTTTCCTGCTGCTCATTTAGAGGTGCTAGGTGAGCTAGGGTCACCAACAAGCTGACCTAAAAAAAGGATAATCCCCCAAACTTGGGTGCATTCTCTGTAAACACTGTTACCACATGTTTGTTTGTTTGTTTATACCGGGTTCCATGCAGCCAGGGAACCGAATGAAGACTATAGCACGTGCTTCTGGCTGTGTAAAAAATATCACAAAATAATCCATCTTTACCCAAGCATAATTCTCTCTGCTGTATTTTATCCGGCAATTTCTTTTTGTCTAGTTGTTTGACAATGATGCATTAGGACAGATCTGCAGGCAATTTATGTGACAAAAAATTACTCAGACAGATGGGATTTTAGGTACGAATATTCAGTGACCATGAAAAATGTTGGGACATTGGATTGGCACGGGGTTCAAAGTTGACTTGCCTGAAAACATTTGAGGAGTGAAGTTTGGTTCCCTAGTTCCCAGAGGGAAGAAGAGTTACCAATTTCTTCTGCTACAGCTACATGGGATGTTGTTATTATTAACAGAAGTACTTGACACTACTGTTGAGGCAGTGCTGAGGGCAAAAACTCTGGAAAACAGCAAAGAAGAAACATGTAGTTCCAGGGCCGTGGCTGTGGTACAACCCTCTAGGTTGAATGATAACACCTTGGTGAGAGGGAACGGAAAGGTGCTGTTGTGAAATGGCAGATTCTATGTGTACTTTGATGTTCTACCAAACTGGGTCACATCTGAGAAGGAACTGATTTTTGAAAGTGCCACAAAAACACACACTTTTGCAGACAAGGTATGCAGTTTTATGGACCAACTGGCAAATTTTCAGCATTTGGAAGTATAGAGTTTCATATGGTGTTTGTGTTCTTTATCCAGTGCATTAACATCCATATTAATATTTCATTTCTTATTTTTCCAGGGATATACATGTATCTTGGCCAAGATTGTGATAATCCACTGACAAGGAACTTGGTAAGTACATGTTATATATCTACTTTTATATATTAGCATAGAGTGGCTCTCTCCATACATAACAGGGTTTTGATAATGTAGGTTTTAGATTAATAGCAGCCTTACATATAATTACAGCTTGCAAGATCGGACAGCAAAATAGGACTTGCACTAGGAAGAGATTAGTAAAAGAAGTAGTTTGCAGCTTTGGTAGTGCATGTAGTTGTTGCTGAAATAATAGAAGTAAGTAGTAGTAGTAGTAGTAGTAGTAGTAGTAGTAGTAGTAGTAGTAGTAGTAATAGCAGTACACATAGTAGCAGCAGTAGTAGTAATAGTAGTACATGTAGTAGCAGCAGCAATAATTAAATTAGTAGTAGTTTTTAGTTGTTGTAGTAGTAGTAATAATAGTAGTAGTAGTTAGTAGTACTAGTAGTAGTATTTATAAGTAGTAGTAGAGAAGTAGCAGCAGCAGAAATTTCTATAGTGGCAGTAGAATCTGGGCTTAAATGCCATGGGAGCCGGAGAAAAGTAAGTTTTTGTGTACCTGTGGCTAAACCCGGTTAGTTGGGTATTACATGTTCACCTGGCTTTTGTGTTTTCTTTGTGGAGTTGGCTGTCATCCTGTCAGACCAGGTAGATGTAAGTCTTTCATGTGTCAGAGCCCCCCTACTATGGCCTATATATCACTCAGCCTGATTTCTGCATCACAGTCAATACACTGTACATATAGCTGCTAGTGATACATAGGTTCCAGCCAGGGCCTTGGTTTACACAGACATTTACCCTAGGGTCAGGAAATAATGCTTGGCTGGGGAAAAGATCCCACACTCGATAATACATACGTTTTAGGCCTTTCGCTTCTAAAACATGTGCAGACAGAACGCCATAATCTACATCTTGCAGGAAACCAAGAAAACGTGCTGCTGCTGCTTGCGCTACACTTTTAGCTTTTGCATGTTGTGTTGGAACCTGGTGGCTGGTACCATAAAAAAAGTTCTCCTAGTGTTATATAGTAGTAGCTGAAACCCACGGAAGGCAAAAAATCTGCTTCCCTTGGGTGCCCGTGGAAACCTTCGTGCGCTTTCCTCCGTAACTCCCAATACATTGGATTTCCTCTTTTCCTCTACTTCCAGCCACGCCAGCCATCACTGTAGTGTAGCCGTAGCCATGGCTGCTTCCTCCCAGAGTCCGGGCATGCTATAACCCATGCTGCAGCAGCGGGCCTTCAGCAGCCGTGCAGGCCCCCATGCCAGGATAATCAGAAGGGCCATTGTCTCAGCACTCTGGCAGGACTTGGAGAAAGTCAGTGGCAGATAATGCCTGGAGCCTTACAGGAGTTCCAGCAGGCAGGAGTGGCAGCGGCTAGCCCAGCCCAGCCCTGGCACGGTGCTTTAACAATCCTCTCCGTCTGTCTGCCTGGCTCTGATTAAACCACAAGAGGGAGAGAGAGAGAGTGCAAGTTTCAGCCGCAGACCTCGGCTGGCTCCCCCATGCCCTGACGACCAAACTTGTACTTCCACTTGGTCAAGCCTCTGAGTTTGGTGCTCTGTGGAATATTTTTCAGGTGGCAGGCAGTAACTGACAGCAGGGATTCTTCTTGCCCAAGTCCCTAAACTTACATGTACGAGGCCACGGTTACCTACTGTGCCAGATCCAACTGTTTGCAGATTCCAAGGTGAAAAGCAACTGACTACTAGGAAGCAATCAGTGTGACCGTACACCTGCCACCTGCAGGGTGACCCTACCTTACCTGGTGTACTTGCTACCAATGTTTGGGGTGGTGCCTGCACCCTCCAGCACCCCACCCTCGCCTGCCTGCCGGGTGTGTTAGGATAACAGGCTTGTCGTCACCACTTGTTTTAGCTGTTACCTGACTCCAGTTCGAGGTAACACAGGAACTGCGGATCTGAGCTGCTGCTGGGATAACCCGTCACTCAACACAGCAATCCACACAGGCTCGGATCATTATAAAATTTACAAATCAACAGGCGACAGGCTCATTGTCTACTGCTGGCTGTTTAACCTTTGGAGTGATAAATCGCCCATGGAGTATAAACAACACATTGAGGCATGCAGCTTCATACAGTGGTAGCAGAAATGGATAATATTTAATTGTTACATGCATCATTTGTAAAACATGGGATATGCCAGAATGACTGGAGAGAGAAGATGGTTGAGCTTGCCGACCTGGCAGTCTGTCTATTCCTGCGTTCTGTGTTGGCTGGTACTCTTACAGCCATGTCTGGATTCCCTGGCATCTGGATACCAGCTTCCATCAGATGTGGTCCCCATCTCCAGCGTCTCATCTTCCTATCATCTGTCATCATCACAGACCATCAAAGATTTACGAATCACCACATATGAAGGTAAGAGGGAGAGATGGAAATATCAGTGTGCATGCAATACTTCCAATGGTTACATTGTTACTTATAAATGCCAGTTCTACAAATTACATAAACCTGCCAAATTGCTTACCCTAATTATAGTTTATAGTTATTTACCAGTCGTTGATGTTAAAGTGTAAAGGAAAAAAAGAAGATGTCACATAAACTGCTATACACAAATAATGTCATGTTCAGCTCAATATCTGGATTAGGTTGGCTGAGTTATTTCTTGTTTGATTGAACGGAATACAATAACGAAAATTAAAAAGATGCATCTAAGGTTTGTCAGTCACCCCTCAGCATTTCATGTTATAAGCTGAGTATTTCCTGTACCTATTAGTTTCGTAATAAAGCTTCATTTTGGTTTGTACTAAGTGTATCTAACATGGGAGATTACTAATAATATCACTTTACTAAATGGTTGATAACTGCTGAAAAGGTACATGGAATTAAACTCGTCACCTTGTAATAAATCTGGCGGTAGTCTCTATAATAATTCAGAGGCCTCTGTAACTTGTGTACAGCAACATTATTGGTCTGATCTTTCTTGGATTTAAACTACATGTATTACCTTCTCAGGAGTTTATTTAGGCCTCGCTTGAGATTGGCTGGCCAGTGGTAGTAATTGATTTCTTTTCAGCATTATGCTGTAATATGTGCATGTACTGTGTCATGGAGGAAATCTCTTTAAAGATTGGTTACTGTACATGTAATCCATATACTGCTAGAGCTTTTTTCGTCCATAAATGAAACACTTTATCTGACAGACTGCTATATAAATGGTGCAAAGGGATCTATAAAGTCTATTGAATGTCATCCAAAAGCATAATGTATGAAACCTGCCTGGTTATGGTGGCCAGGTATAAAAATATTGTCAGAATACTGTAATACACCTTTTAATATTAATTAACTTTTTAAAGAGAACCATCATGAATGCCATGTTTTGCTGACCTATGATGGCGTTAAGCAATGTATGTATATAAAGAGTAAAGGAGTTAAAAGATGTGGCATCTGATCCTCAGTATACTGGCATGCTAGACAAATTAAACAAATTTACTGGCACAATGACAATTTAAAGATTCAAAGACAACTTATTAATTTATTTATTGGAAAATGACATGTATTATACATAAGTTAGCTCTAAATTACAATTTAGTTTTAAAAAAGTATTATAAAGAAATTAGAGCAAAATGACCTAATTTGTGTATATATTCTTTCACCAAAAAATGCCTTACTGGTGTCATGTACTAGTTTGAACTCCCATGGACATTTATTGCATTACCAAGCTGTACCACAAAGTGGCTACAGAGTCTATCAAAAGGGTAATTTATGTCATGTACCATCCATGGAATGCCTATATACAAAGCATGGTATATAAAGCAAATGGCCTTGAATAACAATAGTATGTTTATAATATACTCTTCATAAATGTAAGAAAAAAAGGAAGGAAAAATAGAACCAATTATATTCTCCTTTCAACTTGCAGACTATTGCAAGTCTAGACCGATACTGTACAGTTTGAACAACAGGTTACCATTCACCACTGGATATTCCATCAAAAACCTAACCCCGGGCAAGATTGGGCTAGCTGAAAAAAAAAAGTGCCAAATGGTTAGAGGAAACATTCTTGCCACAAACAGATGGTGTGCTTATCAAGAACATTTTAAACAGAAGTTAAAGGTGATAAAACAACAATGCTATCACAACTGGAATCTCAGACTCTACCTGGCAGCAGCCAGAGCCAGCGCTGTTCAACAGGTGAACACTCTGGCAGATAGCCAAATGTCTTGCAGAATTTCCCTTAGGCCCCAGGATTTTTTACTCCAAATTCTGTTTTCAAACCGCTTTCGATTCACTTCACTTTTATTTTACTTTTTGCTAAATCGTTTCACTTTGGTCCGCATTACAACTGAAAGGATTGGCATTCTGCCCAGTCAGTTAATCCCAATTAGTTGCATGTGCGTCAGTTTATTCCCACGTTTTGCTTACGTCTACTGAAGTAAAAGTCTATCCATATTTCTCAAAGCATACCCAAGAGATATCCTATAGATCTGACAAGGGATAACCCCATTAATCCGGATTAAGGATGGAGAGCTGTATATCTCTCTGTAACCAGCTGGGGCTCATGCTCCTCATTCCTCCTGATTGGGAAGGATACTATGGTATGGTCCGGAATGCAGATTAGGGCTGGCAGATTGTAGTACGGTGGTCCCTTTCTTAGTGACCACTCTCATCAGAGGCCGCCCTCTCTAACATGCCCATAAATCTTTGCTGCTACTACTACCACCAATCTATTCACTTCTCCCTCTCACCAAAGCCCACCTCTCTAAAGTGGCCACTATTTCTTGGAAAACAGGGTGGCCTTATTAGAGAGGGCCTACTGTACAGTGGTCGATACATGTTGTTACCTGGTTTACATGATGCTATGGCGCATCGCTAAGAGCAACAAAACTGTTCACTTGGTTTGAGGCAGTGACAGAATAAATTGCGGTCTTCCTGCACCTCTTGAAGGTGAAGACCTTAATAACTACTAAGATAATTGTCAATATGACCATGAATGATCCCCCCTGTTATTGGGGGAAAACATACCAGTAGTTATCATAAAGATGAAAACATACCGTAAATGTGTGCATGATAGTTTTAAGATTCATGTGGAAGAGTAAACGCTGCCCTCAAGGTTATAATCTCTTTATTTCATCATCTTTGGAACAAAAGCATTCTAATCTAATTTTAGTAAAATATAACTTCATCCAAACACTAATATAACCACATGAAGTGTTACGGATGATACCTGAGACAGGGTATCAGTACGGTACCAGTCCTGGCTACAGTAAAACTTCACGACTGAAAACATTACACCTATATGCATGTACTAATATAACAATTTTAGAGACAATAATATGCAGTTCTTATATAGCGCTTTTCCTGGCCGAAGCCAGCTCAAAGCGCTTTACATATTATTATCCCTGGCAAACCTGTTCAATCCGTCACTTGCTCAACTCCCCGGGGAGTATACTAAGTATACAACAGCTATAAGTCTGAAAAGTAAAAACAAAACTGCCCCAGCAATAATGACAGACAAAAGATGTCTAAATAAAGGGCTACAGAAGATACTGTATATTTGCACTTAGCACTCTTTTTACTACATAAGAGAGTCCAAGAGAAATTATATCAATGGTATCAATGGCATGATGTGATAAATCCTAGTTCAGAGCATTGGGAATCAGGGAGAAGCCGATAGTGACCAAGATATCACAATCCCTGTCAGTCAGGAGCTGAAAGTGGCAGTCTGATTAAAGTTGGGGGTCAAGTGCCCATTTGTGAGGTCAACAATAACCAAGCCCTAGGGTTGTTAAAGAGTCCCGGAGTGTCAAATCTGGACCTTGTCATATAGGGTGAGGAACCATCCCAGCTAATTGTCATCTATACTCTGGCACTGCACTTTTACACATGCACATGTAGCTGTTGATGGGTTCAGTGCGGTGGTATAATATGCACAGAAATTTGAGGTCGGCTATAAGAAAAGTACTCGAAAACAGAACCAGCTTCTAGGAACAGAACAAAACCTGGCATGGGGCAACTTGAAGAGTCTTGTATCTTTTTCTTCAAGAATGGTACATGCATAGGAACGGTTTAGCCTCTTTGAGTCTTGCTTTCCTTTGGACGGGGAAAAAAAGACCAAGGTTTACATGTAGTTTTCTATACCTTAAACGGCTCAGGAATTGGGAGAAAGGAGAAGTAACCTTTCTCATAGCTTTATCGCACTCCGATAGTCAGAAGTGGGGTTCCCAGGAAATGGGATCTGACTGAGCTCCTTTCCGGTCTGAAAGTGCCAGAAATCTCATGGTCTTTTCTCAGTCTTGTAGCGGGGATTTCTCCTCAATTACACCTGTGATCGGACCCTACTGATGACCCTGGGTTTAGTACTGGCTAAGTGGCTATACATGGCCAGAACTACTAAAATTTGCTGCTGTATACATAGTGATTGGTAGGCACGGCTATACCCTATGATTATTTTACTAAATTATCAATGAAGGTAAGAAAAAATAAGTTTTTTTCCCTTTTTAAAGTGCCTGACTGGAAGATAGATTTTTGCCTTTACATGATAAGGTAGGGAGAATTATGGCATACTAGCTATGTACTCTATATATGGCACCTGAAGTAGGTTTTGTTTTTGGTCCAGGCACATGCTGAATACATCTTGACCTTAATATTATCAGCTGCCAGTAACTCATCCCACAACTGCCATTTACTATACTATGTACTTTTACACACTTCACCTAGGCCATTAAGATTTGGGCATAAGTGCTTGTCACTTTTTGTTTGTATAGTTATAAGTGCATAGAAGAGACTAGTAGTACTGCATATATATAAACACACGCCTGGTATATGGACATGTCCGAAGGTGTATGCTTGAGTGTTTATAGGTGTCTAATTTACGACTAAGCACCTGCTACATGATCCATGCACACACAAATCTCTCTTATCGTGGTCCAATAGGCTTAAATTTTTGTTGACTAGTGCTGTGAATCTTAACCGAAATTACAGTTGGCCCTGAACAGTTTGAAAGTGCTGTATGTGTGTGTGTGGTGTGTGTGTGTGTGGGGGGGGGGGGGAGAGGTCTTCAGTCAACAGTGTTTTTATAAGCCTAAAATAAATTAGCAGAGTAGAAATTGAAAGCACACACAATCCTCATGTACAGGTAGCTAAACAAGAACCCTATTCTGTTGCAGCAGCATGTATATTTTATGTCTGAGAAAGTCTGTACAATGTTCCAGTAGCTATTGAGTACTTCCTTTCCACTACATGTACCAAATTATCTCAAGAGTTGCCCTTATTGTGTATGTTTAAAAAGTTTTTTTCTTTCCTGGGGATTTTATAGGGTTTATTTTAGGAAGGCAGGTTTGCATTACTTTTTTGCCAAATCTAGAATATTGGATAATAAGCACTAAGTTACTGATGTCTGGATCTTGACAGGGAAGTTGTGAAGCTCCTAGACAGGGCTATCAATGTAGTAAGTAGGGCTCCTTGCAAGGGATGGTTACTACAATGTATGTGCAGGGAAACTATGCCAGGAGCAATCTCGGGTTTTGCTGACAGCATGGAATTTTTTTTTTACACATTTTCACCCAATATTAGGCACTTGGTTTTCTCACTAATGGTGCTGCATATCTCTGTTGCTATGAGACATGAGCTAATATAGCTAATGGCATAATATTGACAGGGCCGGTGAAAATTTTTAGTGTGGGAAAACTTGACTTCTCTCTTTTTTTTAACTCCACTTAAACTCCTATGTGTACCAGTAAATATACATGCCAAGATTCTACAGACATTTATATAAAAACAAGTACATGTAGCTTGGATTTTAATAAGTTCTGCAGTTAAAACAAATTCAGCTAAACATATTTTAAAAGTTATATATTACATACTCACAACTATGTACAGTGTTCATAAAAATATATGAAAAATTAATTCAATAGTGTGTAAAATTTGGAGGAGAAAATTTAGTGATTTTTGGCCACTCAGTGATGACCTAGGGATAGACCTAGAAGTTGAACTTCCAATGGGGGCTTTTCCTTGGAACAGAAGTGCAGACTTCCTTTAGCTTTCCCCTAAACAGGAACCAGACCTAGCAGTCTGCCTTTAGGACAGGTTTATCCTCACCTTCAACATCCCTGGCCCTACCAGCCAGTATATCTTTATTCCGGTCAGGAGCTAAACATCCACCCAGCCCACCTACCCACCTACCTACCCACATTGCACCTTTCCTCTCTCTCTCCAGATTTACTTCACTATTTGAAGATGCACATTTTCCACTGGTTGCTGATCAGACCTGGAAGTTAACAGTAGGCAGGTAGGCAAGTTCTGGGAGAGAGTCTGGACAGGGAAGCCAGACAGTATGGCAGGGTGAGGCTCCTTGGCCAAGGCTACAGGAATCTGCATCCAGGTTCAATCTTTCTTCACTAATTAGAGAGAGGAGAACAACCCACAAAAACAAAAAAACAAAAAAATCAAGCAGAGATGGGTGTTGACAATTTTCCTCCCTATAATCCTCATGCCAGCTTGAGTCCTGGATTTAGTGAGCCTCAGGAGCTTTTCCCCACTTCTGGATCTAGTTCAACACGAATTTGTGTATGGTTATGGAGTTTTAAAACTGCGGAAAGACTTTGCCATACAAGAATGGCCTTCAGACGGAAATATAGCACACTAGTAACTCCTGTACTACAAAGCTTATAACTTACATGTATTCATGTACACTTACTCATTTCCAAAACTTATTTAGTCTCTGTTGGGCCTTGCTGACTGCCTAACAGAATTAATTGAGTTCATGGATTTCTAGAACAAAAACACAATACTTGCATGCCCATGTATCTCTTCAGATGACAGTGCAATTTACAGGTATGTCTTATAGTGGAATTAGATCTTGTATCTAATTGTGTTTAAAGAACGAGGAAAACCGCAGACGCAGGGTGGGTGGGGGGCCGCAGTGAGTTGGTTTTCCCGCGCCAGACGACCAG
>JAAUYG010265966.1_pt1 | contig 18255 bp, 12 predicted proteins | sample 7278091 | NCBI WGS metagenome assembly JAAUYG01 (sample SAMN14350201, study PRJNA611818) | marine sediment metagenome | isolation source: surface marine sediment (0.6m) | place: French Polynesia: Moorea | collected 2018-08
AGAACGAAAGGGAAAATTTAACATTTCAGTTTGCAAAATTTCAAAAATCAGGGATGGGCAAGTGGAACAGTGTTTTCAGGTACAAAATTAAGTTTCAGATTTCGCAGGCATACAATCTGTCCATTTATTGTTATTGTTGCAATGATCTATCTCTCTCATTCACTTTGATACCATTGTTCGGTGGAACAGCTGAAATGAATGCAAGCAGCAGAAACAACACCTTGTCCCTTGAAATTTACAGCGGTTTTTTTAATAATCTACAGTAAGTGGATATAGAATTCCTATTTAACACTGACATCAACTTGCTGAATAAATACAGCGTTTTCAACTCCTAGAAACATCTGTGAAATGTGAGTTCATACTGCATTGAATTCAAGTAATAAATTGTCAATTCATTCATAGAGACAATTTTTTTGTGACAAACACCCCCTGTGTCCGTGATTGTGAAACTGAGCCCATTTGAAATCTATGGAAAGCTTTGTGACGCACATATTCTTCACAAAGCACAAATTTGATCAGTTGCCGCAAATTTTGCTTTGAAACAAATTCTACCTCAGACAAAAACACCGCATTTGCGCAGAATAACGTGTCAGTCTTTCTTCCATCATTACGTTCTTTTATTTTGAAATCATTTTGAAATATAGGCCTACATTCATAAATTCTAAACTGTAATAAAAAGATTTTAACTGGACTTTTTGTGGCGCGATTGCTGCGGCTCAGGCTGAAGAATTGGCCGCACCCATCGAAAATCCATCCAGCTGCATTTGGCTCGTTCCGTGTCTCTTGAATTGCTCCTGTTCATGTCTAACTGAACGTGTGTGTGTGTGTGTGTGTGTGTGTGTGTCTGGAAACAAAACAGGTTGACGTGGCTTGTTGGGTTTTCTCGGCAAAAGCACAAATTTTGTAACGTCGCAGATGGCGAATCTCGTTCACATACCAGTATTGTTTGGTATTGTAGATACCAGGGGTCAATCTGTGCACCAGTGTTCCTAAGGACCCCGCTCACATACGGCCATGTCCTTGGTAGACCTGACCCTCAAGGAAGGGTTAAATTGTCCTTGGACCAATCCATCTGGACAATGCTGTGGGCTCGGCTGGCAAAGTGGCAAGATGGTCCCAACCTTTAACTCAAATTTTGGACTTGTGTTTTTTTCACATCCATGGCATAACCCCAGACGTCCATCTTTTGGACGAAAGCAGTTATATACTTCCAAATTTTTTGGTCAAAATATTCCAGCTGAAGCACCCCGCGAAAGCGGTTTTTTTTACATCGCTCAACGAGTCCCAGAGCGGTTCACGAGTGGGGAACCTGCAGAACTCACGATGTAATTTCGTACAAAAAGCTGCGCTTTCATATCTCTGTTTACCCAAATGTTAGCAATGTTCACCGAGGGACCACTGTGCCGTAAAACGTCAAGCACAAGCTAAAGGGGTTGTTGTATTAAACTGATCAACCATAAACACAAATATTCACTGTGTTATCTTAACATTTAATAATCAGAATTACTTTTCGAGGGGTTGTCTCGATGCTATTATCAGCAGCTGGCAAAATGTCGACAAAATATTTGCTTGCAGGCAAAACACATGCTTCACTTGAAGACGCTAGTTCCAAGCAGTCGTGATCAGCAAAAATTCTTCAAATGTGTCAAACAGCCCACGAAAACTTTTCTACAAACTTGCTTGTCTCCAAACCGAACGGACAATTACAAAACATCTGTTGATTCCCAAGACATGCTTGTTTTGCGGCCAGACCCATTTCGGCTTTGGTGGTTCGTCTCAAAGGGCAGCCAACTGCACCCTTGTACACAAGTAGTGACTTCACACATCCAAAAAGCTGCGTGATCTGGCTGCAATGCACTTCTTTCAGACGAAGAACGGAACTCAACTTATTGAAAAGCAGATAACCCAGGCTTGAGGCGGCGTGTGGATCACATAGGAAATTGCGGCGCGCATGTTGTGCACTGATAACTGATAACGCTGTGTCAGTGAAGTCCACGGACCAGTGGGTGACGACGGCAACCGGACTTGACAAGACAGGAAAGTCAGAACAGCTTTAGCTCAAAGCCAAGTCACAGAAGCAAATGCATCCAGGGTTAATCCACTGACAAAACAGATTCAGACTGGTTTCAAATGCTTGCTTAAACGTGCAAGGCTCCGGTTGTAAAACAGCGAGAAACCAACACTATCTGACACAAGTTTTGTGAATTTCTCAAATATTCAAATTGTGGACAACAATGAAGAACAGAAACACTTTCGAGTAGTTTGTGCCACACATCGACAATTTCACAAATGACGAAGCATTGTCTGCGGTATCAACCACTTTTCGTTCAAAACAGATTTTTTTTGGCAATGGATTTTTCTGTCCAGAAAGTGGTCAAAAATTGCAAAGGCTATCAGTGACAATCCTTCTGTGGCTGATTCAGGCCTGGCTGAATCAAGATACAGGACGAAGCTTAAACCTTGAGCAACACGCCCCTGTGGTATCAATTCTCTTCACTGACTCGACAGCGTCACTTCCCTTTCTGCAAACGCGTGCAGCACCTGCTCCGAGTGACCCACCACCAAGTGTTGCTTTTCTGTGCCAAGTGTTGACGTATCATTGCATGCATTCAAAAAAGAAAAAGACCACTAATTACCCAAATAATTTTCAACAAGAAGCCATATGTTTAGGCTTTACATCAAGGCTTTCTGGTCATAGAGGTTCTAAGCCGCTTTTGATGTTTTGAAAATGAGCTGCTAATCGACACAAGCGATGCCATTCAGAGCCAAATGAGGAAGGGGTCCCGTGCAACAAGAATGGAAGAAGTAAAACCCGCAACGAGTCTCCCGGTCCAGACCAGCAAACAAACTGCGCGGTTGTGTGAGGCGTCAATGTTCTTGGAGGACATGCCTTTTGAACCTCAACAAGACCTTTGGTGTGTGACGCCCAAGATACGTACGCCAACCCATGACATGATGTCCCATCCACACAAGTGATACTTCATGAAATCCTTGCTCCCGCTCCAACAGATGTGCAACCCCCGTCAAAATGTTATTTTCCCTTCAAATTCATCTGTTTAGCAGCCTTGAACGGAAAACGTCTGATCTGCAAGACATCGCCTTCGTTGTGGGAGGCAATACCGCTTGGCCCACTGGAGCTCTATGGTTTTCAAAGTTGACAAGATATTGAATAAGTACATGCCAAGCGCGCCTGACAACATGTTCTTCACTCCCGTGTTTTCCTGTGATGTTTCTAAGGTCCTGTAAAATTATGGTAAAAAATGCAAGACAGGCGTCGGTGGGATGTGTTCATCCTCACTGCGGCTCGAGTACATTTCCTGCGCGCTTTGATCCACGCGCGTGTTTCCTACAAGATAAGTCGCCAACTCCAAACTGTCTCAGTCTGTTTGCGAGTCAGGGGTTGTGCATTCAAGGAGAAAATGCTACACAGCGCAGGGTTTTGGTCTCTTTCTGTTCAACAAATTTCCTTTGAGGCAGCATTCCTGTCTTCAATTTGCTTTCAATCGATGTGTTATCTATGCACGATGTCACTGTGAAAAGATTCACTCCCCAGTCTCATGCCGACGTCCTGAAATGTCAAGCAGCCAGGAAGTTGTCTCGTCTTCAGAAGAGCACGAGCAAGGAGGAATAGTTGACCGTTGCGATCATGACGCCGAGCAGAGCAACACCAGAAACAGCGGAACACAAATTCAGATTGAAGCAGACCGTGCGACACAGAACAACCTTCCCTGATGATTGTGAGATTCACCACACCAGACAAAAGCTTGTCATATCCAGCAGCTTAATCAGTGTGAGCCCACAAAACAGCTTCTGATCAACACCATTTTGTTCCTTTGATGACAAAAATGAAATTGCAAAAACGTGCCGGGTGTTTTGTTCTTTTGGCCTCTCTTGGTCACCAGACCTGATGCGGGAAGCACGGTGTTCAGAACTCTTGTTTGGGACATTCCTTACATCTGGGTGCATGATAAATTTTGTTGTCTTCACTTACACTGACGATGACTGTTGCTGTACCAGTGTTAAGCAGCTACTCTACAGCAATTTGTAAAGGTTGGCAAAATATTTACTTTTCATTAGGCACATGTTCCACTTCAGAAAACTCATTGGATGTTGTTTCTCTGATGAAATGAGGAACACGGACTGTCAGCCCCCGCCGTGCTTCGTCCCGAGCTGTTACATCAAGTTCACTTGTCTCAGGAGAAAGCGAAAAAACAATTTGGTTCTGTCAACACAAATTCCATCTGAGTACGATCCCTCTGTCCAACAATCATAACATAACACAACAGTCGAGCGCAAATTTATCACAGGTTGTCCTGATAACACTGTCTGGTGAGTAACCTTGCTGATATCAAGAGAACAAACGCAATCAACAGCCGTCTGAGTATGTCTACAGGTTGCAATTGCGGATCGCGGGGAGGAAGCGGCCTGCAAAAGCCAAGCACAAAGCAGCGCAAAAGACAAGGGGGTGCAACAAAATTTTCAGACTTCACTTGCATGCCAACCACGAATTTACAACCCCAGCACTGTGCCCCAAAACTTCAGACTGTTCAAATCGAAAAATCAGAGAATCTGTTGGGTACTTATCCTGTTGCGCAAGCGCAAAAAGATAAAAGCAGAAAACTGAACCGACAACTGTCCAGGCTGCCAGGATGATCTCAGAACAATCAAGGCTTTCACAGCGAAGCCTTCCACTGGTTCCTCAGTCCGTGAGACTGAATTTGCCAGGCACCTCCATCCAATCCACCACATGTTTGGCATTTGTAGAAAAAGAACAAACTGAAGGGATCCTGGTGAACGTAGATCTACGCTTAACATCAAGATAGACTCCGAGGACACCCGTCAGAAGTTGGAACGAAGTTCAAACCAAAAGAAGCCCTGGACAATATTTTTCTCTCTGGACAATCAAGGCCGCTGACAACCAGGTTACACAACGAGTATGATTGTTCTGTTGTCCACTTGTGTAGTGTCCTTCAAGCCTTCAGGACAGGCACAACCAACTCTTCAACCGAAACTGTGGCCGAAAATTAAAGCGAAGCTGTGTTTTTGGTGTGGTAAGTGAAACATTCTTGGGCTGTGAGCGAAAAGGACAACTTGCAATTTTTCAGGTCACGCCAGTCACCGAACTAATCTCCAAATAGAAATTTTAGTGCGGTCTTAATCTTGATGCAATCAGAATCAGTCGGTCTGAGATCCAATGTCGTGCACAAGTCCACGCCTAATCATACATTCATCCAGTCAGCCACTCGGACTGTTCCAAATCAACTCCTCGGGGACCAGCACCTGTATTTTAACAGTTACGATCGGGAACTGAAGTTCATTGCATGAGCACATGGAAACCAGTCATTCCTTCTCATACAGTTCGAGATTGCTTCACCACAATCCAAGCTGTTTCGGTGGAAAATGTCACAATTTATCAAAGCAAGGCAGCTATAACACGCACGTTTGGACTGTCCTCCTACAGTTGTTGGCCCCAAGAGTTGATTAACTCTTCCCGTGGTTAATTGAGAGTTTGGCGACATTTCACACTCAAACTATCGTGCGGACGTTGGTTTACAAGCGACTTGGAAATTACTTCTGATGTTCAGATCTGCAGGGAAACCATGCAAACACGCAGTAGCACACGACTTCGTATTGTTGGAAACACTGTTGACATTGGAAAGTGCAGTCTGCCCACATGTGCTGATAACTTTGCCGAATGAAGGATTTTTTGCGGTCCGGATTGCACCAAGCTGCGCTCAAAGACAACATCAAATCCCTTCACTTGAGGAATGAAACAGCCGTCTAAAAGACATGCATATTCATCCAAAGAGACCCTTCATTTGTTTGGCCAGCTACCCCAAAAGGCACATTCAAAAAAGCCCAAAGGTAATCTGAAGACTTTGTCTTTCTCCATTTCTCCAAGTCAGAAAGCCGGCCAGTCAGCAACTGTAATTTCTTCGTCTCAATCAGACTTTTACTGCGTCGTTCTGTAAATTGAAGGGTCCTTATCTTAGCCACCAATAATGATATCATCGATTGAAATATTTCATGCTTATTGTCACCATGTGTTGCCAGTCAGAGATGGCGACACGAGATCACTTTTACTTTTCACAGACCTGAGCCTATTTCGTCCATTTATCAAAAAAGATGCGAGGACGGCTGATTAACTTCAAACTTCCAACTGCTCAAGGGTTGACAAACACGCGACGTTTGAACAGAATTCATTTGTTTCTTCAGGCAAGATGGCATGTTCAGGGTTCGATTAACTCAACTTCCTTCTCAGGTTTGTGACTCTTGTCGCACAACCCAGTGTTCACCATCCCGCAAGCTTGCAAAGGCTTTTCAATGACCCGCTGCCATCTACGAATCGTAATCCGACGAATCGGAAAACCTTTCATGGCGTTCGCTCACAAAAACAGAATGGGGCCCGCATGAGTCAAATGCCAGGTTTGGGCATCAGAAGAGATCTACGAATAGCAACCGAATGGGACAAATAAAATCCCATTGTCTCCAGAAAATTGTACACAATTTTTATCTTCAACCAATATCTTCATCCATCATCATTCGTGGACAAGCAATCAACTGGAGAAGCGACTTTATTTCCGATAAATCCATGACAACAAAATATAACCTTTTGTTCAGTAAGGGTCATCAGGCTCGCAACATGACCAGGGGAAAAGTCTCACCGTGTTCAAATCAAGGTGAATAACAAGCACTTTACCTCCAGTGGAGTTAAAATTGTCAATGAATGCAATAATTATTGGTTCCAAAGTGACACGACTTTTCTTGCGCAATGTAGACGCTCAAAAGTCCATTCTCACGCCAATGCGGGTGGGAAACTAAAACGTCTGAAAGAAATAACAACACACTGTGTGACAATGATGGATGGTTCTGAAAAAAGAGTGGTTGTTCAGATCAAAATCTAACAATGTGACATTGAAATGGCCACAAACTGACCGTTAATCAGACATTTACCCGGAGGAATACACTGAAAATGTACACATGGACACCGGTTCTCTTCCCCAAAACCATCCAAAAACCAAGATGGGTAAAACGATCGGGGACTTGAAAGGACGGATTAGGTGGCCTTCCTTTTTCGTCAAAGATATCTGATTTTCACACAGATTTTTCTCCTTTATTCTCAGGCAGGCTCCTGGAACTACCATATGCCGACATTTGGACTCACAAAATAAATCACAGCAGATTTGTCGCTTTTACAAATTGATGTGGACATTTCAAGTGTGAAACAGCAAGGTATTTTCTTTCCCAATGGAAAGTCATCCTAAATTTGCAAAAAAGCCCAAAGGCTGTTAACCACTCGAAAGTGATCAGGGTTGAACTTCACAATGCAGTGCCGAACCTTCAAAGGGTCAGGGAGCATCGCAATTTCAAGGAATTCGACAAGAGTTACCACTTCGGTGGTCCATACTGAGTAACTGGCCTTAAGAGGCATCTTGTGTATCTATGACAACAATGAGCATTTAATGGAGAATCACACTTGTAGTGACACCTCAACTTAACTTCTGACCTCTTTCATTTGGACCGTTGATTAAATGTAAATGGCATTTGACACTCGGCTGTGTCTTCCCCAGGACAGGTGGCTGCAGGCAAGGGAATTCAAGATGTTGCCACAAGTATGAGTCAAGTCGCACATTAGCATGCCCATCCCCCAACTAACTTCCATATTGATAACAGGAAAGGCGCATTGCATTAACGCGTGTGGTATGAAGGTATGCAACGGATAAGGCGTATCGGTTTTTGATCGGACCAATCAAGCATTATACCATTGTTGTCTCTGATTACTGACCCCAAAGGGGGAAGGCAGTCAGTCCGCTGTTAGTAACGTGAGAAAATCCAGGACCATTTGTTCTACACATGCCAAACATCAGTTCTGAATGAACCTGGTTACGGCATGGAGGTGTGTCCCTCAATGTCAACTTGTCTTGTCCTAACTCCACGTCAAAACAGACACTTGACTGAGAAGCATAAATTTATTCTCATCGCAAGTCAAATTATTTCTTCGTTAACAGCAAGTAACACGCAACCAAAACAAGAAACATTTGGAATGAATAGAAACTTTTGAATAAATCTGTAGAAAATAGAAACATTGAATGATTTTATCGTGACCACATCACACGTGTTGGTTGTTCGCAACCGTCGCAGACGAGAACAACTTCAAGTGTTCATGGAATGCAAGAACATTTGCATAAAACTGATGTCACCAAAGGATTTCAGACTGAAATTCTCTAAATGAACTGGTTTTTGATTGAAGTAGGCGACACAGAAGTGGGATCAGATCCTGCTCTCTCCCTGAAGGGATCATCTCTGAAAGACAACAAAACAATCTCAGCACTGATGTTTCCTTTCTCTTGACTCTAAGCAAACGGAAATCATACTTGCAGCAACGTTGCTACGCAGTGTGAGGCGAACCAAACCACAACCAAGAGCACCGACAACACTGACAACCCAACACCAAACCTTTCCGACGACTGCGATCTGAGGTGCAAGAGACGTGTAATCTTGCGACTTTAGCAACTAGCAAACTGTAAATCCACCCCATACATAACTACTGCAACAAAATGAGGACAAAAGGACAAGAAAAGCCACAGTAAGGAACCACAGCAATGTACAAAGCATTCTGGTGAATAGAATGGGATCTTCTTACACGACAACTTCCATTTCTTGATTTCTCCTGGTTTTCTTTCTCCTTGGAGGTGCTGCTTTAGGTGGAGGCATAGCTTCGTTGTCTTTGCTCATCTTAATTGACAAGGTTGTGCACAAAAGAGGAAAACGTGTCAGAACATAGGCAAGCATGCAAGATCAAGTTTTGAGACCATGCAAATACCGGAAATGTACACAGATCCAATGGTCTTCAAACGAACAACATTTGAAATTCAAGGACCAGAAATGTTAGTAATGGTGCTCACAAAACACAATAAAAATCCCGTTTTTCTTGAAAATTTGCAATACTTACTGATCCCTTTCTGTCGATGCTGGGAGACGGCAGAGGTGACGCTCTGGGGGAAGGTCGGGGAGAAGCTCTGGGAGAGGCTCTCGGTGACGCTTTGGGACTTGGAGACAAGAAACCATCGCTTCCTGAAACGAACCAAAGAAACGAGGAGGGATGAACGATTAGAGTTTCTTTCCCAAAACCACAAGAAACGATGCAGGAATCATCTCCACACTCTGTTTTGCACAATAACTGATACATTTAATTTGGCTGACCGAACCAGACCTCCCGCACGAAAACAAGCATTACCTTCACTGGTGTTGGAATTCCAGGAATCCCGCACAGCTACACTGGCTCGGTTACCGAGTCCAAAGAATCCAGATTTGTGAATCTTGGCGCTGTAGGAGCCGACGCGCCGGAAGCTGTTTCCGCCACCAGCTGGAATCAGAAGCGTGAACATCCGAATTAGCTGCCCCAGAATATTCAACTCTCCAAGGAAAAAGAAAACGAGAACAACAAACCAGAAGTGGTCAACAAACCTGGAGCCGCGGATAGTCTTCGAGGCTGCAGCAGTTCTGAAAAATATAACGTCTTTTTCGTTTTTGTGAAGTCAACAAGAAAATGAGCCCTTGTGGCACATTCAGATTGCATTTTACTGCTGAAATTATATATTGTTTGTGATGTTGTGTGAACGGCAGATGGCTTTTTGTCTGAATTTCGAGATTTATTTCCAACACGTTGGCCTCTTTTTGACAGAAAACATGCAACTTTTTTTCAAGACATCCTGTGAAGAACAGCATGCACATTGCTACTTTTTGTTCAACGAAAACTGTTGATAGGCCAGCAAGACACCTTTGTTAAAATGTTTTCACAACGTTAATCAAATATCCTCCACAAGCTTTGAATTTTCAGTCTGCATGGTTTACACAGCCAGAACAGAATAGATAGTCGTGAAATGCTGACTGAGAACCGGTAGTGGAAGGAAAATACCTGAAGCTGAGAAAACAAAACACATAGGAAATGAAACAAATGAAGGTGATGCGGGGATCTGGTTTGTGTGAGACAATTCCCAGTGAAGTGGAATGGGCTCTCGCGGTTACTCCTTGGTAACTTGCATTTCTGAGATTTACACCGTATGTACAAAATAGATGTTCAGATTGCAAGAACAAAACTGGCGCCTTGAGTTTTGCGTTATCCAGGTGAAGCCAGTGATGCTTGAAGGAGGATCAACAAGTGAACTGTTTCTACCCACCACCACCACCCACTTTGAGGGCCACAATCCTCGGGTTCACGATGGCCGTGACTGCATACAAAACATTCAAATAGCTATCAAACAAAATGAAAGCCACAATTCACTACCGCAAAGCAAACTGAAAATTCCAACCAAAGGGACGGACACACTGCAAAATAATTTTTTCCAGAACTGTACCAGCACACACGCACGCATCTGTAACATGCCTTAAATGTGAATGACTTACCAAAATGAACAATGAAAATGTTAGTTGCGTGGCGAAAAACAGGTTTATGCACAGAAGAATGTGAGATTAACTTTGGCTGAAAAACAACGTAAAATTTAGGTACAGGCGGAAAAGTAAAGAGCAGAGCGAGTCATTAAATAATGTTTATCTTGTCCAATTAAATCATACCATGTCTGCGTGTCTATAATTTACACGTGTAGGATCCGAGTGGAAGCGAGTTCCACTGTGTATCTCAATGTCAGGACAGACGTTTTACACGCACTGACGTGATTTGATTAAAACTGATTGATAGGCAGGAAGAAAATGAGCTAATTAGCCCGGTGGTCAGGTCCCTCTGGTGGGCAGAACTGTGCTTTATACTGACGACGAGAGTCTCCCCGGTGCGACTGCGGTATATGATGGGAGCAGCCACCCCCTTGCCCGAGTCCGCACAGCTCCGCAGTTCTTTTCCGCCAAAACACTCGCACAAGTTTGATTGCATCTCAAGACTCATCTTTCACCCTCCAATTCCCCACTAATTCACTTCTAAGTCCTGCGGCCAAATTAGCCAGTAGCTCAAACGGAGCCCATGGGGGCCCTAAAACCGAGTTTAAACTGCTCAATTGCTGCAGAAGCTCTGCCTGGTCGGCCCGGGTGGACCCGGGCTGTAAGTGAATTAGCATTGATTAGGCACAATGAATCGGTGCTCATCAGGTGCAGTGTTTTGGCTCATTGGAACACAGGTTGTGGAAGATGGAACACATGTCAGTCCGTGAAGGGGATCAGGGACTTCACTTGTCAACATCTCCAATTACACAACGACTCATTTGCCAGTGTGCACATTTCAGTCTGCACAGGTTTTCCCAGCGCCCATTTCTTTCAGTCTGATTTCTTCTGCCAATTTCGCTTTCGTCTTCTAACGTGCACAACAGGAGTTGTGCACAATAGGAGCCCCCCCCCCCCCAAGATGGTGGTCACCCCTCCCCTGCTGGACACCACCTCCATCCTGCCTTGTTGCAAAGGAAGCATCCCTTTGTACCAAATTGCACCTGATCTGTCTCTGCTCCTCATCATGTCTTGGCACAAATGTAACAGATTGATATATTTTTGGGTTTTTTTTGCTTTTCTTTGTCCAAAAGCTTTGACTCTACACATCCAAAATGGACTTTCTTAGTTTTGAGTCTGAACTAAATACATCTGCAATGTCTCAAGCGTTTTCCCCTCTTGGCTTTCAATGAGTGAAAGGACATGTACAAAACGAGACAAAAAAGTTTAAATTTCAACAATATCTGGTGAATTCTCCTTGTCGAATTCGGGAGCCTCGTAGAATTCTGGTTCCTGGTCTAAACCTAAAGGCAAGTTTCCCGTGGAAGCATCAAGCTGGGCCAGCGCATTCAGAAAGTCAGTTTCTCCCGCCAGAGACTGAGAACCAGTCAGAGTCAGAGTCGCTTCCTGAATCGTGGTTTCCGAGTCCGAGTCCATGTGGTCGGATTCAGGCACGGTATCCAGGGACACGACGTGTTCAGATTCGTCTGCCGTCTCCGGTTCTGCCACCTCGGTCTGAGTCAAATCAGTGGAGTCTACCTGCTTGGTACTGAAATCTACGGGTCTATTCGGGTCTATGTTGCTGTCGGACACGGGCCTGGAAACACTGCCGCCGCTGGCTGAACCACCGACAGTGAACCTGGGTTGTGAATACGCGACTGCGGATTCGTTCACAGCTATTGTGGTGGCTGGGCGTGCGCCGATCGTCACTTTGGGAGCAGTCATCAGCCCAACTATTGCATCCAGTGTCAGTGTCAGTGACACAGCACACATGTAATTGAACGATGGCACAACGTGACGAGATCGTTTTTAATTGGACAGGATTGGATTTAACAATAAGCATTCCAAAAGCGCATGTTGGTTAGATTGGCAGCAGTGATAATCAGTACGGTAAAAAGCAACCAGTGTTAGTCAACAAGACCAGTTTGAAAAGGCATTCCGGTTACATTACAATGGAAAAAATATTGCACATTAATGTTTTATACACAGCGAATCCGCACATGGCATGTTAATTCCACAGCACACATATTGCAATGCAAAAATGCGTACCCACCAAATAAACGTCCACGGATGATTTTAAGGAAATAAATAAAAACAGCATCATTATGCACACAAGTTTGCCCAAATGTACCGAGTTTTACCTCGTGATTCAATTGAGTAACAACACCAAGAAGGTGAAATAAAGTAAAATATGACTAGAGTGTTTCTCACAACAAAGAAAGAGATCTTATTTTTGGAGATATTTCCCCGTATTGCACACAAATCAGTTGAGGAGACAGCCTTGACTGTTTAGGAGGCCAGTAAATTTTTGAGACTGAGGAAGTTGGGCAAGAGTTTTTGTTTTAGCTGGCTGGTGTGCAACGTCACCCTGTTTTGTCTTCTGCTTGGAATATGATCTAAGAAAATTCTATACAAGTACTCAAAGTCCAAAAAAAATTCGCGGCTAACACAGCACTGCATGACGTACCATCTCACCGAACCTGAGTCAATCCCTTCACCCAAACTATTTGCAAGACGTTTCTTCAATTGTGTGTGGCCAAATGCCCCCCTCCTTTTTTTTCTCAATTCATATCCATCAGTAAATTCACACCATGAAAGTCTACTGCGATGGCTGTTCAGGATTTCCAGTTCTAAGCTTTCACACACACCCAACTTTTCGGAACGAATGCATAGATTTCCTCTTTCTAGCCGAAATGGAATAAAATTTTCAAGTGATACTACTGCAAGAACACTCGTAGAAATTTCAGCAGACTGCTGGAATAAATTTTGGTTTGGCAAGGGCAACAATCTTGAGGAATCTGTGCCGTTTGTGAATGAAAATTTCTTCCCAATTATGTTTTTATCCCACTTCACCCTTAGCTGGTTTTGATTGTAACCTGTGACAAAGCTCACAAAGGCGGAGAACATTTTACAGCTGATCCTGAACAAGGGAGACCACCTCACCACATCACACCACACCAAACTATCACTAATGATGTGATTTGTTAGGCATCAGAGGACAAGAAATCAGCGCTGTCCAGCGACAGGTGGGTGATGATCAAGGAGCCGCGACGCGTTTGCGCGGTGGGGCGGCAGTGCCGACTTAACTCGTAATCTGAGTAAGAAGTCATTCTCTTACGGTGAGCGCGCGTTGACGCGTACGTCGGCAGGTACTGCTTCGCCTTCTTGCCGCTGTAGTCGCGAATGTTCGGATCAGCACCTGCAAGTACAACCGAAAATGCTGTGTTAGTTTCAAGGTCAAGGCCAACAACCAAGAGTAGTGGGGTGAGGTTGGCTGGAGGTCGGGAATCCGAAACCAGTGACATCAGGCAGAGAGCTGCGGCTCAAAAATGCATTTGTCATGTTTCCCAGACTCTTTCTCATCCAGTGCACTTAGAACTGACCCAGGAAAACAGAACAACAGACGAAACAGAACAACAGACTTGCAGATTTAGGCCAAGCAGTGAGAACTTACCATATCCGTGAACGAGCAGTTCTATGATTTCTTCGTGCCCGTGCATCGCCGCCAGATGTAACGCTGTGTAACCCTGCAAAACAGGCAAATTGCAAAATGAATCAAAAGGAGAACATCCAACACTTTCCGTTGTTCACTTGTTTTGAGTTGCAAAAACAGCCAGCAGTGAGCATGCAATATTTAATCTGCCTGGAAGGAGAAAAAGACCAGGAATGTTCGGTTGAGGTGAAGGGAGTTGCAGCGCACTTGTGCGACAGTGTTTTTCGACAATCAAACTTGGGCTAATTTCATTTCTCCAGCTTCCGCAGAGAGACACGCAGAAAAAACAATAGCTTGCAGATGTACGATGTAAAATGTGGCTGTAATTGCTTTGACAGTTGCCGAACAGTTGTCAAAATAAATGATGGATGGTGGTGGTGATTGTGTCGTATCATACTGTCGGGTTATGCAACAAACACAGGCGCATCACCGTTTCTGCGAGGGCCCGAACAGCCGCAGACAAAATTGGGGCCTCAGATGACACCTCTCCTGCCCCACCCCGGCGGCTAGGACCTGTATCATTTATAAGGCTCATCAGCTCTGGTGCGTTAAGTGAGACTTCTGTATTCAAGGGCCTGATTAACTTCGAAGCAATAGCTGTCACTGATCACAGATGCTGCTTGAAAACTTAAACCTGTTATTATGTGATAATAAATACACTTAGAGATGCGCCATCGTGCCCTGTAGCGGGGCGGTCATTCTGCACAATGCAGCATGTTGCTGGCGCAGTTAAGCACTGACAGAACCAGCGCCGCGGGCGCACAGGCTACATCGTATACTCTATTTCCCAGTCAATTTCAAATGTACACATTAAATCAAGCCGTGCTTAACTGCAAGTGGGTTTTCATTATTCCACATTCTGAAGGCCACAGTTACTGCTTGTTTGATTACATTTTGTGATTAAATCAAGCGCAAATACTGCTTTGATAAGCAAGGATGCTGTGTGCCGCCTGGTCTCCTCTTTCCTTCTCCCTGTGTTCCCTTGATCAATCTTTGTCCTCCCAACTTTTTTCATTTTGTACTTGCCGGGTGAAGTGAAAACCTCAAAAGCCGACAAATTCGTTTCCATGTAAATTGACCATTACGTTTGCATGAGTGCGCGCTTCCCTGGGCAAGGATCCATAAAAGCTATTCATAGGACTAATAAGCCAATAGGTGTCAAAAATAAAAGATTCAAAGCATACAAATGTTGCAATTTGTCGGAGAACAGCAGTTGCGAGTGTGTTAAGGAGCGGGACTGGGGGTCTTGAGGAGGTGATAAGGCGCGCTGATCGCCCTGCAGAGACCTCGCGTATTACCAGCTTCTTTGTCGAGAGGCAAGAGATGCCTCGATAGCGCCCGTTTGTACAAGCATTATCCACGTGTAAACAAGCCTATTTATTTGCAGGTACCAAGGGAGCCATCAGGTAATGCCTTCGCATATGGGGACTTGCCAATACAGCAGCAGTTTTGAAACTCGGGCCCTCGCCACCCTAAAAAGAAGCCTGTGCACTGATTATCAAGTGATGCATCTTGTCGAGTGAACCTGTTATTATCTCAGCTTCCCATACGTTGACTTGAGGGAGCACTCATTGTTATTCCGCGCTGTCAATGCGTCCCCCTGGCCTCTTTCCCCAGTGATCCTCCAGCCCCTATCTTCCGCCTAATTGTTCCCCTGTTCAGCGCATCTTCTGTCCGGCAATCACCTGCATCTTACACAAGAACATTTCCAAGTGGGAAACTCGGGTTATAACCCCACGCTAACTATACCCGGCTAAATTAAAACACTATCAATCATGTAGCCATTTACGAAGGGAGATCCATTAAGTTTCCCATTAACCAGGAGAAACTTTCATGCAACTTTTAATTAGAAAATCTTCATTTCTGGCATAGGTGCCTATCCTTGTGGGAGAAAGCCATGATTCATACTTTCACAACATTTGTGGAGCAAGGATTTTCTCGTTTGCATTCACTCTGGCACAGATTCAGCTTTTTCTCACCCCTCGGGAGAACAAGAAGGAAAGAATCAGCTGCCTTTTTTTCTCCACTGGAATCACCAACACAAAACGCATTTCTGCGCCAGCATGTTTCCAGAATGAAAAATCCCGTCACACCGAACAGGTCTGAGAGAACAGCCTGAGGCCCAGCCACCGTCAGAACAGGTTCTGGCGTGGTTTCCTCGAGAACGGATCAGTTTATTTTTGCAGCAAAGAAGCATATTCTTCTCGACCAAGCCCCCTCCACACCACGGTCATTCTTGGCCTTGGGAAGGGTGAATAGTCTAACACCTTTCTTCCAGTTCTGTCCCAGTGAGGCTCTGTGCACAGTGGAACCGTGAACTCTTGACATCTGCCTCATTCAGAGTGTTTTGTTTTACCTCTGCGGTAGTGTATATGAAAAGAGTCTCAGACACAAAACATCTCGACCCATTTTTCAACACTGGATGGTGTTAGTTTCCGCTTCCGTTTTTTGAATTCAACCTCGCGGCGCAACAACTTCCTGAATCAAGTCGATCAAACCTGTCGCGACCTTTGTCGCAAAAGGTCATTCCGGTGCATTAATCACCAGGATAACTTTATACGAACATGGCATGTTCAACCATCACAAGAATACCATTATTGACACAGTCACTGAATATTCCCTTGTTATTTTAATGTAGAATGGTGTTTCCTAGTGGTCATAACTTTTGATCTGTTCGACCAATGCCTAGAGGCTGTACATGATGTTTACCAAGGCTATGTAAAACAATACTGGCATGTACAAGTAATTAATACACAACACAGTAGAGTGCGATGCGACTTTCTATGTGTGTGGCCACTGGCAATTGACCATTAACTTTTTTATGTTCATTTTTGGGAACTTTGGGTGCATCATTTCGGAGAACTATTCAAAGAGACATGTGTGTGATTCTGGACTAAAAATGTCATTTCAACCTGGGAAACATGGCCTAACGGCTGTTTTAGATCCTAATGAGTGACGATCACACGACGCCTCTTGTTGTCAGGCAAGCATGCAGAATTATTTCTGAAGTTTGGAACACGTAACGTCGTTCATTAGGGGGGGGGGGTTATTTGCAAGCAAATTTGCAACATTTCTGCTTCTCAACTTGAAAATCTCTGTCACGCATTCCGCTGAAGTTTTGCTGGCAGTTCTCGACAAACGGAAACAGGAGCACGAAACAGTGAAGCTCGTATGATGGACGACAGTTTAAAAAGGTTCTGAACACAGCGTGCCCAGTGCAATTTGTTTGTGTATTTACAAGATGAGGATCCATGCCAAGTCTTCCACCCACCTCGCCTCATTTGTAAGCCGACTGCTTTTTGCTAACGAATGCTGTTGCTGAAAATCCAGCAGCAATTCGCCAACAGTGAACTTCCCATGAGAGACCCACCTGCAAGCCAACATGTTCTTTTCCACTGGGGATTCACTTCCTTTCAGAACTCCGGAAAAGAACTGGACAAGCTTTTTCTACTGTGAAGATGTCTGGTGTCCAAGTGTGAGTTGGAGGTGTGACAAAGAAACCAGATTCTCAAGCAAGTATGGATCTATAGCAACGGAAAGGTTGGGGGTCTCTGCCACAAGGCAACTGATGCAAATCCTTCGTCAGCAGTCCCATCAATAATGTAACAGCCATTCTGAACAAACGCAATTGCGTTCACATGTTGCAAGTGCCTCCCTGGCCTTTTGTGGGTTGGACAATTCTTTGGCATTTGAGGCAGAAAAAAAAATAAAAAAAAAACAGCTGTGACACTTACCCCCTGAACACCCCGACACGACAGCATCAGCAGCAACATGGAAAACATGAAAAATAAGACAGCGAACAGAACTTTATCAATGTAAATCAGGGTAAACACCAAACCAAGTGGAAGAAAACAATTTTTGAAGCCACTCATTTCTTGGAACAGATGTTCACTTCGTGTTTTTAAGTTCAAATCTGATTTTTACAACTGATTTTGTAATTGAAAAGATATATTGGAAGAAAAACAAATACTCACGTGCTGCAAATCGATGCGGAAACATGAAAACATAAGTAAAAATGTGATAAATTAGCAAAATGGTTCTTGTAAACTTGCAAAATATACATTTATAATCTTCTGGAAAATATCAACATCTGTCACACAAATTCAACATAATTCATAGCTACGCAAAGCGGACTTTCCTTAAATGCAGTCAAACAGCTTGATTTGTTAAAATGGAGATGTGTTCTTGCTTCCCATTTCGCTTTCAGCTCATGATTGTCTTGCTTCATCAATGACAGTAATCTGTGAAGCGTGATGACAGTACATTTCTGACAAACTGCCGTCTGGGGACAAGGAAAATCTGACTTGATAACACTACAGATGAAGAGTCAG
>JAAUYG010056589.1_pt1 | contig 18253 bp, 14 predicted proteins | sample 7278091 | NCBI WGS metagenome assembly JAAUYG01 (sample SAMN14350201, study PRJNA611818) | marine sediment metagenome | isolation source: surface marine sediment (0.6m) | place: French Polynesia: Moorea | collected 2018-08
ATTCGGCAGTACGGTGCCAGCAGTTTTGTGACTGCGTGCACAAATATTTGGAATTGCCGTGCGATGGCATTTTGCTGGCCGCAAACTGCCCGCCGTGGGCTTCCCACGAAAAATCGTGCTGGCGCCGCTTATTTGTGACCTAGGCATTAGCTGTACAAAAATGGTCACAAACAATAGCCACAATTATACTGTCTATCATTTTATGTGACATTGTAAAAAGGACGTAAATATTCACTCCAGCCAGGACTGTCAGCAAGCAGTATCAGGTGATACAACCACGTCAACAGGTTATAATGTATTAACAAGTTATAAAGTGTTATAAAAGGGGAAAATGTATTGCCATGTTTATCAAAAAGTATTTGGATTAGTCATGGTGGACCAACTTACTGAGTACTTTGAATGTGATTTCTTTAAATATGTGTCAGGTCTTAGAAAGGGTCATGATTGTCATTGTGGTGTGTTGGGCTGTTGGTCGTTTATTTGGATCTAGTGGATTGGAGAATTTGTTATACGCCTCCCAAGCACACTACACGAGTTACCGGCTACCGGCAGTTGGCACCCGGTAGCGGGTGCCGATCGCCTGCTTAATCGGGATCCGCACACAATGTCCTGTGGCGTAGCGATCCGCACAAGCTGTAGCAGTCTTATCCTATGTAAACTAGCCTAATCTAACAGTAACCGGCCTTCCCGTAAGACTCCTAGTGGAGCTAGGGAAAGCCTACTTGGGAATTGCGGCAGCCGGAAGGCGCCTATTCCCTTACGGTTACCGGATGTAACTAACGCTAAAATCTGACAGAAAGACTACAAGAACACAGGCTCCCGGTAAACGAGGCGGTTTATTGTTCAAGCACACCTGATAAGCTCACCTGGAGGTGAGCAAACCACACAGACAACAGTAAACGACGACATGATACACAATACAAGGATACAACAATAATAAGTTAGACAGATAACACACTGCTGGATCACAGAATGTGATCCAGGCGCTTTAAGAGCGTTAAAAGTTACCAAGTTACATTAAACGTTAGACCAAAAACACGGCTTAAGGCCAAAGACGATCGTCAGCTACCGCTAGACGATCGTGTGACACTTTGGAATAAACTACATGACGATATAACAAGTGACAAACACGATAGAGTAATAAATAGGTGATAAATACGGTACAATCAAATATATACAGACAAAAACAGTTCTACACAGAGCTCTCACCAAGCTCTAACGCGTGAAAGCAGTGTGCTTTACCAAAATGGCTCTCCAAGTTAGATACAGGTTTGATTCCTTCAGATTCCAAGTTGAAAAGCTCCTGAAGCGTTTGCTTTCTAACTGACGTGAGCACGGGCGCGTTGCTAAGGTAACCATTATTAACAAAAACAGGTGGATTATTCCATAAATCCTAAGTCCTTAATTGTAGGACCTTGCCGTAAAACCACTAGACTTTGAATGCGTAAAATACCTATAACTTTCGAACCAAAGGTCGGATTAACTAGCTGTAAAATTCGCCGGGCGATCCGGGTAAGTGGCTTTCCCGTCCCGTAAAGACGACTACTCGTCGGAAGACGACTACTCGTCATTCTAGTTACGTACAGAAGACGGAAAGGAGGCTGACATATTACATCATAAGGTTAAATAACAACAATGTTAAATAACAACAATGTGGTCGCAGTTATACTCACCGATCTACCAAAAGCTTTTGTTTACTATATGCTCTGCTGCTCAGTAAATTTTACCATTATGGTCTGAACGAATCTGCATGCAAGCCAGTCGCAAATTATTTCATGGTTCGATAGCATGTGTGCAAGTGGGCAATAATAAAATTAAGTTAACTTCCTATGTTAAGCTGCTTGGTGTGTGTTTCCATCAGAAGCTTATTTTTGATTATCATGTTGATGAATTATGTCGAAAAGCCGGACGGAAGTTTTCTGTAGTAGCATGCTTGACAAAGACCTTTCATATTTCGAGTAAAGTTCCCCTCTTTCATACTTATATATTATCACACTTTGAGTATTTTGTCCACAATTTCACTTGGACGCAATGAACGGAAGGATGTTGAGTTATAAAGTCGAAACCACCTGGGCAGTTTTATGTCAATGTGGATTTAAACGGTAAAAATATAACGTTGACCACTAGTGGTAACATCCACCTATCAATAACAATAGTAAATTTTTCATCACCGCTCATAGTGCAACTGTAAACTTAAATTTTAACTATAAAGTTCTAAACACATTTATCTTCTGACGCTAAGTTTATCTGGACCACCAGAGAGATTCTTTGCGAAATGTGGGAGGGGTAATGTTTTGGAAATACTGTTAAATTGTGGTGTTGGAAAAAAACTCGCAAGTGCACAACTACGTAGATCCAAACGAAATGTATATGCCTCGAGCCCTAAATGTCCACACCCGATCAAGCATTTTCCGTCAGCGACTGGTAGAAACACGCGCTGAGCGCCAGTGCTCGACTGGGCTGTGATATATCACGGTATCACAGGATATCTGTCCGCCAGTGGAGTATTGAGGAATCTGTATAACCCAGCATGCACGTATACACACCCGTCCACCCCAGAACGGAACAACCTCATCGACCAGCTAATCTGGTTGTAGTGGCCTTTCAGTGCTGCGTCAGTATCCTGCTTTTCCGCTAAGGTACGTCCCTTTTAAGAGCACGGGTTTGAATCTCTCCCAAGTCAAATTTTTAACTAAATTCTGTACCCTGTGATACCGTTCTATATCCCAGCCCAGTTGAGCATTGGCGGAAAGCGCATGTTCCGCCAGTGGCCTGCTAACGGAAAACGTATCGGCTGAAATTACACCCGTTTCACTACACGATTCTTCGCTTTCCAGATAGCTGACTGTTCGAGTTTCCTAATGTTTTAAAACGGAAGTTTGAAATGTCGAAGTCAGCTCCTCAAAATTGAATAAAAAAATCACGATTCAGCCGAGACGTGAAATAATTCGCTTTTTGGGAGGGGTAGCCTTAAAATTCTCTCTTTGAGCCTAGAAAATAGTGCTACCAGAGTCAAGCCGGGCCAGTGAACTTGAACACTACGGTATCAAATGCATTCCGTATATCTATCACTAGTGTCTCCGACGCGTACATGTAACTTTCTTCATGGTAGTAGCAAAGTTTCAGAATTCTACACACATTTAAATTGGCAAGATTTCGAAAATCCCAAACACTATTCTTAAAGATTCAGAAGATCTTTTAATAATTCAAAACGATTTGGAGTGGTAGTGAATACAATATATTCGTGAAAAAAAAACTAGATAAAGGCATTTAATTTAAAAAAGCAGTACGGGGCTGTTCGGCAGTGCAATAAAATATGAAAGTAATTCGTCCGCGGAGCAGGTCTAGAGACAGTTCCTGCCATAGACGGACGGACGGTCGACGGACAACAGACGACGATGGGTGATAAATTGCGATAGAATACAAAACTAATTTTAACATCGTCTGATCAGAATTAACGTTGCAACTCAATACGAAAATAAAAAATACAAGTCATATCCAAAGAGGGAAATGGTATAGCATCACGGGGAACATTTCGGGATCTGTGGAAGCGGGCGGTACGTTTTGACTTTGATGCATCAATTAACGCCACTTAGGAATCTTGAGATATGCATTTGCAATGTTTAGAAAAACCTTATTTTTCAACCAAACTGTTTTATTTCTGTTCACTGTAGCAGTCAATATTGATGCTATTTGTATTATTGAAAGAGAGTATTGAAAGAGAGTTAACAATTCCAACGTTCACCAAACTCGAAGGTCCGGTGTCCTTTCACACGTAACATATCCTACCTTGTCCCCGCGGCCATCCTCAGTCCACTTCTGTTCCCACACTCTGTTTACTTGTGACCCCCAATATTATTTCGTTCAGCTTAAACTTCGGAATACTGTATTTTTACAGTATTATTTGATGAAATAGAATTTGCTGACCTGAACTTATATTATCACTGTCCGTTCTTCCAGACATTACGTGATATAAACCGACATCCTGGGTAAGTGTCGAGAACTGGAAACAAAAACTTGACTGCAGCACTTTGGATGAAGGACGTCACATTTCGCTCTCCGGTACATTTTTTTCTGCTGAGACTACCTGTTCCGTTGGACAGCTCTTAACAAAGACAAGCCGTTCAACTAAACATATATCTTTGCTGGAGACTGCTATCGCTGGGTGCATATCAAACGCATCGTGTACACATCTTCCTCTGCAGCATACACTATACATCAACTCACACCATCATCTCCCCTAAATACACACAAGCCAGGGCAGTCTGTTCCAGAAAATATTAGCAAGCAATGCAACCGGTTTTTCGAAACATGAATGAGCCACGTGAGCTAAACGAACAAGACACGCATCAAAATAAGCATGTTGAATATTCACACGTCATGCACCAAGCAAGACATAAGATTCTCCAACACCTGCATCAAAACAGACAACAGGTGCCACAATATATGCACCAACCAGGACATTCAACTTATCAGAATATGCACAAATTTAGTCTATCACATCCTAATATCATGCACACACTTAGGCAAGACATTTCCCCAAACACCCACCAATCTAAGCAACTGGCGCTACTACATGATATCCATTCACCACGACACTCATTTCATAAAGAACTGCAACCACATGGACAACATGGTCAGAACATACATCGGCATGGGCAACTACGTGCTGAGATAATCACCCAAACAGTGGATAATAACATGCACCAGCTGAGACAAGTAACTGATCAGAACGTGTTTCGTACTGGGCATCTGGGCAATTATGACATTAATCAAACTGGGCAGCCACGCACTCTGAACATGGAACAAAACAGAGAGAGAATCCTTCACTACGTCGCATATAAAATGCAACCAATTCCTCATTACATGCATCCGCGAATACCAACACTTGATCAGAACACGCATGCATCTATGCAACCAATTCATCAGGCCATGTCCAGTCACAAGCAACACGTTCACCAGAACATGCAAACCATAACAAAGTTGGCTCCTCTGGTCATACAGAAGCCAGTTCAAACAATTGATCATAACTTGAATCAATTAAAGCACTCAATTTCTAGAAACATAAATCGACAAAGACAACAGGTTTCCCGGAACACGAATCAACAACCACAGTTAGTTCCTCGGAACAGGAATCAGCCTAGACATGGAAGTCCCCACGACTTGCATCGGACTACGGAAGGAGTGTATCTGTATATGAATCAACCTACGCTGCCAGAAACACTTGGTATTCACGAGGCTAAAAAACAAGTTCCTCGGAGCATGCAACGACCAAACCAAACGGTGCCACAGAATATCAGTCAACCAAGGCAGGTACTTCCCAACAGCATACAGCAGCCCAGACTGCCAGTTCCTCCGAACATAAGTCAACCAAGGCTGTTGTTTACCCAGAGCATGCTTCAACCAAGGTATCCAGCGTCAGTCTGTACGCACGGATCAGAACAAGGGAAGAGATGTGCCTCATTACAAAGGCAACAATTTATTCACCCAGCTGCACTGTGTGTCCCATTGGTTCAATCGATTCCTGTCCATAGGCCACCTCAACAGCAACAACAAACATATCAAGGAACAAAGTCAGAAGAAACAGAACAGAACCACATGCTCAGGCATCAGCACCACCAGTCTCTGAAGCAACAGGAACCAATTCCACATGTACCCCAGCAGATATTGCCATGCAGTTTGTCACTTCCTATCATGGCATGCGACATGTTAAGCATCTCAAACCCAATCGTGAGCGTTCCACTGAAGAAAATCCAAGTTTGTGTGACTTACTCAAAGCCAGTTGCCCCATACCCCGTCCTACCACTGAACACAGTGATGCTCCATTGTCCTACCAACATGTTGCCACGACTTCAGGCTGACCATCATCACGAGAAACAATCACTGGGTGAAGATGTTAAGCTCGCAGACGAGAATATCTTGCGAACAAAGGACGACCCACACAACGGCAACATCTCATACAGAACTGAATGTAACACAAAAGTAAGCACTAGAGCAAAATGTATGAACCACGAGAACAGTGATACAACAGGACCTAACCCCTCCAAGCTGATCCTGGTTGTGAGAGGAACCACGTACTTTGTCTCCAAGCCACGACAGAAGCAGCTCAGACGCAGTTCCAGCAGGACAGACTGGCAGCAAACACTGCCGAGGTAAGTAGACGTATCGCGTTTATATAAAACACAATGATTGCTAATACATTCACAATGTTTCTTGTAGAAGTACAGTGTCCCCCAAAAAAATAAAGACACAAAACTGCCAAAATAAATTGAAGTTGTTAATGTAAATAACACATTAATAATTACCACAGATCTGCAAAAACCTTCTTCTCCCACTGACCAAGAGTAGAATTATGTATTTTTTCATAAAGATGTTGAAATCTGGAAATACACGAAGCATACACTTTGCAAGGCAAACATTTTAGGGGAAATGTTATTAGGAAATTTGGATCTAGGATCTAATAATACAGAACTGTTGCCGCCTTTTAAGTCCCTCATAAGCAATACACGTTCCAGTTTAACCTTTTCGAGCAATACAATATTTAGTTGACTTATATCAGTGTTATTTTGCGTTGACGACAGTGTCTTGGTCCCCTATGTAACATATATAACATATGTAGCGCGTGTGTGCCTTCCGACACACAAACGTTTCTGGTGTGTTAAAAGCAAATGGGACTCTAGGGGTTTACCTTTCATCAGAGATATATGATTAATTTTATCTTCAGGCACTTTGAAGAAAAATGGAAGAAGGCAAAAATGCCGAAGGCAACCCAGACGGGAGACGGTGGAAAAAGCAAGCAGGACACCTGTAGCCGTATGACAGATGACACTGACAAAAAACTGGATATCAGCGACACCACAGTAAACTCCAGTCTTTACGCAGCTGTGCTAGACTACAGAGGTTTCAGGTCGTATATACGGAGAACGGCGATGTATGCCAGGGTAAGATGAATATTCAACTTCTTTTTTATACCATGGACCTACAGGCCTGTTCTGGCTAATCGTTATACGTACAATGCAGTGACGCTAAATCATCCCATTCACTATATGGTCACATGTGTAACATATTTGGTGCCGGTTAAATGATACCATGGTATTGCATTTTGTGGTCTGGTTGTAAACAAAACGTGATACACTCTATACTCGTCCATGGAGATAATGTGTAGTTGAAATTTCAAATGCACACAATGCAATTTCAGTTACCCCAAACCAAATGTGATAAACGTCCTCACAACCACGGCAAAGGGCGCAAAAAGCGCACAAAAAAACGAGGAAAGCCTGCGGCTACAGTGAAAGTCTCCTCGGGGAAAAAGAAGCAAGAGTGTCCACTCTGTCCTACTGTGACGTCATCAGACATACGCCTTATGTGCCATTTTGTAGAGCAACACTACCATACCAAAGAAACTTTGGTGACCCATAGTGACGCCCCAACGCGACTCAGAGGACGAAAACAAAGAAAATACCCGCTGATGAGATACGACAAGTACAGTCACTGCAAGGTATAAAGCAGGGGCAACCGAAAACACACATACCAATTACTTCTTTCGGCGTAGGAATGAAATATTGTGTGTTCCGTAACATACTTTACTGAACGGGGATGGATTGCATAAACAAGGTTTATCCAGCAGATAATAAGCTTCCTTATGCCAGAACCATATAGCAAAATGTTCCACACAAAATCGAATTTCATAACAAAAGATTTATCCGGAATTTTTCTGCGGTCACAAAAGTACAACGAATTATTCTAGGCAACAACATCTCAATAATGCTATGGTGGTAACTCAGTCTCTCAATATGCCAACATATGGTTTGTGCTTGATTAGATTAATATACGATATGACAGGAAGTCTTGTGTCATTATGATGACAAACACGACCATGCATACTGGGGTAAATAACAAATCTACATCCACTTCCAGCTGTATGACAGTTCCCCGCCTGCTGTCAGGGTTCCATACTTGCAGCCGATGTCTGATATGGTCCAAAGAGAGGGCATGCAACAGAAGATCATTGAGCCAGGTAAAAAATCAGAAATGTGCCTCAGCATATTGCAAATAGCACATAAGAAAGGTGTCCTCGCAGTCTATTCAGTTGGAAAACCAAACGCCTACATACAAACAATTACTAAGCCAAACCTACACGCAATTACTTGATATCTAGGTAAAAGCCGTACGTGTGAGCATCCCCTATGCTGACACTGTGTATAGTTGCTAACGTAATGCTGATCATACATTTCTAGTAGTTTATCATATAATTTTTATTAGACTGACTAGACTTTATGGTGTGTTCTGCATGAAACAAGTCTCGTGAGACGCATGTTGAGCTTTAATTTTGTGTTGTATAATTCAATCTCAATAAATATATTACTCCTTCTGATCTCATGCAGATAAAGCAAATATGTTGCTCGGTTTGCTATTATCATCATGGAGGTTAAAAGGACTTTCAAATATTTTAATACTGGTTATATTCTAATAAAGAAATCTAAGAAAACCGTGTGTACAATGAAGCATCGACCTGTACCCTATATAGTTTTGCCTTCGGTACGGCAATGAAAGGTCAGTGTGGTACAATTTATGTGTTATATATTTTTTCTGTGAAAGTTTTTGTTGTTAAACAACCCGCAGTTAATACAAATATCTGAGAGGCGTAGCATTTTAATGAGAACTGCACTGATAAAAATATTACCAATATGCAAATATTAAAGCCAATTTGCCGTGGTTTCCATTTTCTTATTGCATGGGTTAACGGTACTTTAATAGTAATAAAGGCGATTTTTCTTCAGGTGCTCCAGTGAAAAACTGTGTTTGGCAGAACCTACACGTAAGCAATCACTTGATATCGGAAAAGGAGTCAGTACGTGTGAGCATCCTTTCCTATACTAGTATTGGCATTGCGTGTGCTGCTGCTAACCTGATGATGATGCAACATTCATAGGAGTTTCTCATATATTTTTATTAGAATCAGTAGAATGTGTGGTGTGTTCTGCATGAAACAAGTAATACAAGTAATTTTAGCGTATCGTGTCAAATGTTTGTGTGCCTGAATAATATTTGTTGACAACTCTAACGGTTAAATTAGGGTTCATCTCATTGTATATAGAACAATCCTTTAATCACAGATCTCCTAGTAGAACATCTCAACAACCAGTCCAGTTTGAAAGTCCTGAACCAAGCAGTCAATATTCGGCCACACAGCCATCACCATCAAGATTCGTGTAACGGGTTGATCTTGAAATATTTATTACCAGTTTATTACCAATATAAATCTCTTCAAGCCAGTAAGTTGGTGTAAAAATATAATACAGTACCCTGGAAAGAGATTAGATTGAAATATATATCTCTGTCGGTATTCTCTAGATCACGAACACCGTTTATACTGCCTGTACTGCCCCACGTCTGGACTGCAATGATGTAGACAGGACCCTCGCTCTCACTGGCTCAACGTGCACTTCACTACATCTGAAATTTAGTGACATAAACATGATCCTGACCACCACTAGCTCAACCTGCACTACCCAACACCTGGACCCGAGTCATGCCAACAAACTCCCAATCACAACGCACTCAGCACATTCTGTCCTGATTCTGGATCCTGGTGATGTAGACAAGATCTCCACTGAGACCCGCGACATGTGTTTACTATTGCTACGCTGTGGAGATGTGGAGACAAACCCTGGGCCCGCTACAGGACAAGGAAGATCTGGGGCTCTGCTACAGGTAACCAGACAAAAAAGTGTAGTGAAGGCAAATGAGTTCATGGAATTTGCGCACAGTCCAGTACTTAGGCTGTAGCGACTTGAATTGACGTTGCAATCATTATCACCTGTTTTGGCACTGTATGACCCTTTTGGTGTTGATGTGCCGTTAAACTGTGATACCACCATCACCACCACCGCGATCCGATTGAAGCAATGTGTGTAATGGTAAATTCAGGGAGGAAACATGTAATGCCTTTGTGTCTTAACCTTGGATTATTAATGCCCGATAATTACTTGAACACCATTGGAGGAAAGCATGGCAACAAAGACATTATGAATCGATATTTCGACCCCAAATTCTCGTAAATATTATTTTTCAGTTTTGAAGCGGTATTTTACATCATTACCTTCTGAGTAATATATGTTACAGTAAAAGTACTAAGACGGTACCAGGTTCTTTTACTACATGATTTCCCAAAATGAAGACCAGATATGTACAATTTTACAACATTAATACCAGGTGATACAACATACACATTATACTCACATACATATTATACTCACAACTGTGTATACAGCAGCCGAGATGTTCATTATACAAAAACAATGAATCGATGACTTCTGGAACAAATGGCTTCTGGTACCCCAGGAACATGTGGGCATGATTATGAAGAGAGTTCAGTTCTTGAAAGTTATATCACAAGTGAGCCCCGGTGGCAGCTCCTGCCGTTTTTCCCACCTGAAGGTACTCTTCGACATCCAGGGGATATTAGAAGTTCTGAGTGACTTCTGCGACATTTTCCTATTCTAGGTGCTCTGCGTCTCCACTTGCAACTATCTGGATTCGGTGCCACTTTCCAAGGCAGCAACAGTCACTTATAATGATTCGAAGTTGCTTTTCTTCACAGTCAGCAGCACAATCACAGAGACCATTCCGATGATAGTTCTGTAGGAACCCTTCTAGTTTGGTCCAATGTCTCTGGACCCTAACGACGCATCCCTCCTGAACTTTCAATCCAGTATTGTGGCTTCTTCGTCAGGTATCGTCCAAAGCCTCCCCCACCAGTAGAACTGTCCTCTATATACGCCTTGACACAAATTCTCGCTTGCCCCCTATATGGTTCCATAACCATACAACTGCAGACACATCACCACATATGATTTAGTTATCACAGGAACAAGGCTTCAGGCGATAATCCACGAAGCCTTCTGGAACTTCTGCTCAAATGTTCACTCCACGGTCAAAGGTCATTCATGGCTATTCACTATCCTCTGTCAGTACAGTATTACCGTCCATACACAATCACTTGCACTGAATCATCTGATATAGCGAACATAACAAAAAGATCTTATCTAGAGTGCAAGTACATTTTTTTATTTATACAAAAGTACGTGGACCTGTAGAACGCTCTAGAAGGTTACAAACCGTTGGATATCTAGAATACTCATTATAATAATAATTCATCAGATCTGGAAGCTTCTTGTAGCAACCTGCTTGTTTATAGTTCCGATAGATTGAACCAAGTACAGTCACTGGGAAGCAGTTTCATAAAGATTAAACCGCGGCCGGGTAGTGTAGTGGTTGAGCGTTCGCATGCGGGAGGTTAGTGGTTCGATCCCCGGCCGCGTCAAACAAAAGACGTTAAAATTTGAGGTTCTCCTGCTCTGCTTAGCGCTCAGCACAAAAGAGTTAAGAGACCGTCTGGCCGGCTCGGAGTGAGAATAATGGTCTGGGTTGGGACATCACTGCTTACCCGTGGGGTGATGTTTCAGTGGGCTAGCACTATAAAGACTGGCAGCAGGTCGGACTAGTACAAGACGGGTCCAGTACATACACACCAACAACTTGCAGTCGGTGATATGACCATGAGTGAAAAGCCGACTATAAGCCTGATTCATCCATCCATCCACATAGGGAAAACTTCGGTCTAAAACCGAATTTAAGCAAAGAAAAGGCAATAAATGGGCGTTATTAACTTAAGTTTGTTTCCATATCATGGCCTTATCACTAATAACACTACTAACATTAAACGTTACTGTACAGATATTGAGCAATGGGATGACAAAGGGATGTTGACTGTTCTTTTCAGTGGGAAGTTTCCAATGACAAGAGATACAAATCTTGACAACTGGTACTGTGTCTCCTTGTGAGATTGTCCCCTTCTACCATCGACTGATACTAATGAGGGACAAGGCTCACAAATGACCACAAATTTAAGTGGCACAGTGTATAAAGAACTGCAAATAATGCAGGATGATTTTACAATACACCTTTTCAGATCATGTTTGAAACGTTCAACACTCCTGCTATGTATGTGGCAATCCAGGCAGTCATGTCGCTGTACGCCTCCGGTCGTACAACTGGCATCGTGATGGACTCCGGGGACGGGGTTTCTCACATCGTCCCTATTTATGAAGGTATGTTTTAAAAGGTCGATGTTTAAAAAAAAGTAGATAGAGGTTCTTTGAGATACAACGTCAAGTAAGGCAAGGATTAAAGCATGCATTTTAACTATATGCCTTCTATTTATTGCGAGGCCTAAGTTATTTCTAAATGCACTCTGGTGTGCGGGGATTATGGGCTCATGATTTTCATACCCCCAAAGCTTTTTTAACCCGGGATTTTCTTTCTCTCTGTCGCATTGCCTCACCACATCGGCAGCAAATTTGTTTTTGTGTTTAGAAAAATCCCTTTAAAGTGATAAACTTTATTGCGAGGTATTTATTGATCATGATATTTTAATATATCTCTTGAATGGATCTTTGGTGTTGAGAATCTGGCTTTATTTTTGTTAACAGGTTCTCACTCGAGCTATTGCTGACTAAACACGACTTCAATTGTGTTGACCAAATTGTGAAACGAGTATCATGGTGTTCCGGTTTCTTTATGTATGTGCAATAGTATGGGATGCGTGGAAATTAATACATATTTCCTAATATTAAAAAAATATATTAGAAATTCAATCCTTAATATTAGAAATTCGAGTCGTATTTGTAATATTAGGAAATGATTTTTAATATTAGAAAATGAATTCTTGACATTACAAAATTGAATTTCTGATATTAGAAAATACGATTCGATTTTCTAATATTAGAAATTCATTTTCTAATATTTAAAAAATCATTTTCTGATAGTAGAAATTCAGTTTTTCATACTAGAAAATAATCTTTAATATTAGAAAATGGATTTCTAATAGAAATTGGGCATTAAATTTGATAAATCTTTGTATATATTTCAACCCTCCCAGGCTACGCCCTTCCGCACGCCATAGAGAGAGTAGACCTGGCGGGCAGAGACTTGACCTACTATCTGGCACGGATCCTGCACGAGAGAGGCTACTCCTTCACCACGACCTGTACGTTAACTTACAGAGATGCCAAACTAGACATATTGTTTCACGTTGTATTGGAAATCAATATAGAAGGGTTCCAAGCCGTATATTTAACAACAGTCGAGTCCTGCTACCTACCCATAACGTATCACATCCTTGTCCGTTGTTAACTGATTACATTGTAGCTGAAGTTATATATGTACTCAGTTCATTATTTTTATATCCCGGTACCTGAAAAATGAAGTTGTATATCTATAGACACTGTTAGATTTGTTGGGTTTCTGTTTCAGCGGAGATGGAAATTGTCAGAGATATCAAGGAGAAGCTATGCTATGCGGCTATGGATTTTGAACAAGAAATGAGCACATCAGTCACATCGTCTGCTCTGGAGAAGAGCTACGAGCTACCCGACGGCACCATCGTTACCATTGGCAACGAGCGTTTCCGTACCACGGAATGTCTGTTTCAGCCAGCGTTCTTGGGTAAGAGACTACACGGATGTTTTGCTGTTCTTAGCCTGCGGTCAAAGGGTGTAAAAATGCTTAGCCTGGCATTAAACTGCGGTGCCAATCGTGATTGCATCGACTTTTACTAGCGAAATGCAACAAACACAGGATTAGGCATCCCGACTTCTACATTAAATAGACTTAAAATCAGGTATAGAACGTTTACAACCCAGTAGAAGTCCTGAGTATTGTTTAATTTTGTTGCGATTATAATAGCTGATCATTGAATGTGAAACATGTTTCGAAAAGCTATAAGCTAATGCCTTTCCCAGAAAGTTGAACAAGGCAATTAAACTGGCCTAAAAAAAATCGCTCCTTTATATTATATAACCCCCACCCCCACTCAAAAATCGACTTTCGCAAAGGCATTCAGCTTTCTTATGCACGTGCCAGTAGTCCCCCTCTTGCAGGGGCATCCCTTCTGCCAAATAATAATTGTGCCCGCGTGAGAGAAGTGCCCTATGGTGACAGGGATGATAAGAAATTAATGCATTCTTGGTACTTGGTACCAAGAAATAGTGAGTGGTTAAGTGCATTGGAGGGCAAATGTCCCGAAGATACCAGAAAGAAGCGAAAACGGCGGCCCGTCATGATTGGTCGAAGCTTTCATACAGCCCAACGCGATTGGATAAAGAATGCATTATGACCAAGGGTACATGTAGTTTGGTTTCCGAATGAAACTGACTACCGGGTATTCATGGATTTCGTGGGGCGAAATACTGCCTATTCTGTCGTCATTTCCTTTCTAGAGGAGCCACTTAGTTACTGTAGTAAAGCTATGGGAGTATAGATGCAAGATGTATTGAAACAATTATACCCTGCTGTAAGGTCCCAGGGACTTTATAATTACCTCCACCCGCTCCACACACGCACATAACGAATTATTGCAAGGTATTGTTTTTACTTTGTCCAGGAATGGAAGGTGTTGGTGTTCACGAGCTGGCGTACAACTGTATCATGAAATGTGACGTAGACATCAGAAAAGATCTGTACGCCAACGTCGTACTGTCCGGCGGGAGTACTATGTATCCAGGTAACAGTTAAGAGCCTGCTGTGCCCCCGGGGCTGTGCCCATGCATCGGCGTAGTAATCCCCCACCTCATGTAATTGTTCGTTGAACATAAGCTAACATAGATTTACTTTATCGTGTTTTCGTTTACCGAAGGTGGTACATAAATGTCTGTGCCCCAGCTTCGTTACCTGTTCAACATTGCATAAGCCAAAACTTCGCGTGTAAGGCCGCAACTCTAGTACTGACATCAGATAGGGACTGTGTTGTGTGTTGGTAAACGCTATACATGTACATTTAATTACTAGTAACAGTTGGACCTGTTTGAATCCATATCTATTTGATACAAGTGTGAGCAATTTCATTAGTCCGGTTTCCAGAAGGTGTTTATTTTTCTTTGTCAGGAATGGCAGACCGCGTGAACAAAGAGATGACATCTTTGGCTCCGACCACCATGAAGGTCAAGGTCATCGCTCCCCCGGAGAGAAAGTATTCGGTGTGGATCGGGGGTTCGATCCTAGCATCTCTGTCAACATTCCAGCAGATGTGGATCAGCAAACAGGAATACGATGAAAGTGGACCAGGCATTGTGCATCGAAAGTGCTTCTAAATTTAAACTGACATAATACCTATTAAGGTAATTGTACGGTCAAGCATCTTTGAGAGATATAGTTGTTGTTTTTTGCATATGAGGGCCCTTTGTGTCCTTTACCTCGTATACACTGATACTTTTCCACAGACTGAACCTCATTACTGTTGCTGTGTTATATATGGTGGCTATAAGTGTAGTGTACAGGCCCTAAGCGCGCAAAATGGAATTTGTAAATACACAAATATTATGTGAACTACGGTGTTTTGTCAGAAACCACTGTCATATGCAAACTCGTGTACCTGCGTAAATGCGTTCGCAGATGACAGCCTGGCTAGTTTCTGAACTAAAATCTTTGTATTAGGTGGCCGACATAATCGGTCAAAGTATAAGCTGTACATGCAATTAACTTCCATTTTACCTACTAGGCAAAAAAAAAAACAAACTTGCTTCTGCAATTTAGTTGTACACTGTATAGATATGACCAATGCATGTATGTTGTATGAAATTGGTCTAGGAATGGTTTTCTTGCAACAAATGAGTACTGATGAGTACAAATGCGGCAAAGATATGTCTTCGTCATAAACTTAAATGTATCCAAGTTTATAAATCCAAATTGTGTCGTAAAATATTAATTGCTACATCCGCTTACACTGATATGTCATTGGTATTTATTAATAATTAATGTAAAATAGGTACCCGGTATGTTCTACAATGTAAAAAAGGATATCACATTTTATAGTGTAAATAAAACAATGCGCAAATACAGTTGTCTCTTTGTAGGCGGCGTTCCTTGTGACCACGGGACAATATGTTTAGTATAACTGGACATTTTTGCTGGCTTCAAAATTTAAACGGTAAAACGTGTAATACTGCGGCACCATCATACTGTGCACGTGCGATATTTTAATTTGCGTTCTTGTTAAGACTTTTCATACCCTTGAGAAATTTCTGAAAATGATCCTGTTCGATCATTGCTTGACTTGATGCACACAAAAAGGCGAGGTTCAAGATGCATTTATTGCCATGATAGGAACTATACTTGCATAGACGTAAAATATAAATATTAAGTGTTGTAATTATATATGAAATATATCTAGAATAATGTGTATTACTAAAACACGTACATAAAGTTTACTTTTCACACACATATCAGATGCAACATGCCAGGTGTGTTATCTATGTGGGGGTACCAGAGACTTTGGAAGGGTGTATGCAAGATTTCCATGGAATACGTTATTCTTGCACGGGAAATAAGCTTCCTGCTGACCGTATTGACAGGAGGCGCTGACGTGGGGAACGTTGACGTAATTTCCGGTGTAAGGCATCACCGGAAGTGTACCTGTCGAATGCAAAAGCAATAATTCACCAAGAAATACATCATTTTACATCGTCACTGATATTAATGCTGCGAGAAGCAATAAATGAACTAGCAAATTTCAGCCAGCTAACGTCTCCGCATTATGAAAACATCGAAAATTCAAATACATGTATTTCAGATAATGAATCTAAAATAATTAACAGGAAGTACATTCAAGCTAATGTTTACCGGAGTACAACAGGCCACGTCACTAGCGCTAACAGGGTGAGACATCATGAGTTTCACGACTGGTATCACACTACAAATAGTAATATTCTTAAAGACGTATTAGTACACGACCATTTGTATAACATCAAAAGGATTATCATTGGTGCAATCGAATGTTCTTTCTTCACATACAAGTTTAGATAAAAGATGTTTAGTGATCGCACCAAAAACAGCATTTCAAGTAGTTAATAGTTCGAATAACAAAAATATAACAAATATATGGCAATAACGACATGCCGCAAGAAAATGAGGTAGAAAATGAGGTATATTAACGAAAAGTTTCAAGCTTAATTAGGTAAACACATACCATAGCTGTCATGATGCCTATTGTAGTATCCCTGACCTGCAAACTCGCACGTCGGCTTCGTTATTCCATTCTGCTGGACCCCTGAAGAAAAAAGGTTTCTGGATCTGCCATACCCCGTATAGAGTCCTGGATATTTGTCGCAGCATTCGTAGCCAGGGCATGTTTCTGGATAACTTGCATGATGATATGCCGTCGATTCCCTCCAAATAGGGGCGGCACCATTCAAAGGAGTCGATCCAGAATGATCAGCGAAGAGATTTCCGGTTATGATCCTGGACTGCGAGCATGGATACACTGGGGCCTCTGGAAGAGGTGCTCCATGATTTAAGCAGTCAGGATATCCCCCGAACTGCAGATGAGACCAATAAGACATGTCAAATGTGTGGTGGTTCTCGATGTGCTGGTAGATATGGACCGCTGGACGTTGACTGGAATTTGACGTGCCAGAATTGGCATCTTCTGGGGAAGACTGGTGTTGCTTCGCATCCGGAGGAGGTGGAGTGAGACTGGATTCATCCGACGGGGATTCAGAATTCATATTCTTAAACTGGTTTGTACCATCTTGGTCTAAACTGCCAGGGAGGTTTTCGCCAACACCACTGGCAGTCTGGTTGACAATAGCGGAATCTAGAAGGAAAAAATAAATACGCTAGTACCTTACCGCAATGCTGAAACCTTAAACTGACCTAAAACCTAAAACTTTATCTGAGAGCACATCAGATTTTGTGAATGGGGTAGTATACATGAAAAGTCTATGCAAGTGTGCAGCAACCTAAAAAAAGGTAAACCTATACAATGCCCGTCAAACGTGACGTTCTTGCACAGAACACGTGAAAGAAAGAAAAGTACTGTGCATTATTGTAAAGACGCTACTACTGCGCATTATTGATGTAAAGGCTTGGAGAAACTGTAAAGATATATCGTAATGAACCAGCATATGGAAGCTATGTTGTATCTGTATGTGTCTACCTATTTTCAAGCCGTCACTGACTTCACAGCCCTGTGTCTGTTGTCTTCGTTTGGGAAGACTAGGGGCAATTCGATATCCTGCCGAAATGGTGCCATCCTCGAGAATTGGAATTGGAAGTTCTGAATCAAAATGTTTAGTAACTGGTAGTGCCAGATACAGTGAAACTTGTATATAAAGACCACCCTAGGGACCAACAAAATGTGGTCTTTATACACAGGTGGTCTTTATATGCAGGTTCAATAGCATGGAAAGTATAC
>JAAUYG010134709.1_pt1 | contig 18251 bp, 20 predicted proteins | sample 7278091 | NCBI WGS metagenome assembly JAAUYG01 (sample SAMN14350201, study PRJNA611818) | marine sediment metagenome | isolation source: surface marine sediment (0.6m) | place: French Polynesia: Moorea | collected 2018-08
CTCAACTGCGGCCGCTGGGATTACATTTTCAGCTTCATCAAAAAATTCAAGCAGCGCCCCGAGTACATCTTCCCGGACCGGGCCCAGGTTACGATGACACGCCACTGCATGCATGCCTACTCGCTCCAGGTCATCAAGACCTGCCACCGGCGGGGCGCCCATGCCATGGGGGGGATGGCCGCCCAGATCCCGATCAAATCGGATGCGGCCGCCAACGAGGCCGCCCTGGCGCGCGTGAGGGAGGACAAGATCCGCGAAGCCACCGACGGCCACGACGGCACCTGGGTGGCGCATCCCGGTCTGGTGGCGCTGGCCCTGGATGAGTTCGACCGGGCCATGCCCGAGGCCAACCAGATTCATCGCCTGCGCGACGATGTCACCGTCCAGACCGCCGACCTGCTCAAATGCCCCGGCGGCACCATTACCGAAGCGGGCCTGCGCAGCAACATCAGCGTCGGCGTGCAGTACATGGCCAACTGGCTCAGCGGCAACGGCTGCGTGCCCCTCTACAACCTCATGGAGGATGCCGCCACGGCTGAGATCTCCCGCACCCAGGTCTGGCAGTGGGTGCACCATCCCCGGGGGATCATGGAAGACGGCCGCAAGGTCGACGTCGATCTTTTCAAACGCGTGATGCAGGAGGAGATGAACGCGATCCGCTCGGGGTTGGGGGAGGAAGCCTACGCGACCGGGCGCTTCGAACTGGCCGCCTCGCTCTTCGACGATATCATCACGCGCGAAGAATTGGACGACTTTCTCACATTGCGGGCCTATGAACACCTGGATGAATAGTGTTCCGTCACTGTGAAGCCTGCTATCGTTGACGACTACGCTTGAACACGCCTACCAAGGAGGAGAATTGTTATGGCCCAAACCATCGAAGAAGCCGGGGTTGAAATCTCCGAGCGATTGACCTGCCACATGGTCATGCCGGATGAAATCGACGAGGTCACCCAGGAATGGGAAAACGATCCGCGCTGGAAGGGCATCAAACGGCCCTACAGCGCCGAGGAGATGCTCAAGCTGCGCGGGACCCTGCGCCTGGACTACACTTTCGCCACCATCGGCGCCAAACGCCTCTGGCACCTGCTCAACACCGAAGACTACGTGGCCGCCCTGGGGGCGCTCACCGGCAACCAGGCCGTCCAGCAGGTGGAGGCCGGCCTCAAGGCCATCTATCTAAGCGGCTGGCAGGTGGCGGCCGACGCCAACCTGGCCGGGGAAATGTATCCCGACCAGAGTCTCTACCCGTCCAACAGCGTGCCGGCGGTGGTGCGCCGCATCAACAACGCCCTGCGCCGCGCCGACCAGATCCAGGTGCTGGACTGCCGCGCCCCGGGGCCCTACTGGTTCGCCCCCATCGTGGCCGACGCCGAGGCCGGCTTCGGCGGCCCCCTGAACGCCTATGAATTGATGAAGCAGATGATCGAGGCCGGGGCCTCGGGCGTGCACTTCGAGGACCAGCTGGCCTCGGCCAAAAAATGCGGCCATTTGGGCGGCAAGGTGCTCGTACCGACCGGTGAATTCATTGCCAAGCTGGTGGCGGCCCGTCTGGCGGCCGATGTCTGCGGGGTCCCCACCATCCTCGTGGCCCGCACCGATGCCGATGCGGCCACGCTCCTGACCAGCAACATCGACGCCCGCGATCAGCCCTTCATCCTGGACGCTGAGCGCACCAGCGAAGGCTTCTACCAGGTCAGAAACGGCATCGAGCCGGCGATCGCGCGGGCCCTGGCCTATGCGCCCTACGCGGACATGGTCTGGTGCGAAACCTCCAAACCCGACATGGAGCAGGCCAAGCGCTTCGCCGAGGCGGTCCACGCCGAATTCCCCGGAAAACTTCTGGCCTACAACTGTTCGCCCTCCTTCAACTGGAAGGCCAATCTGGACGATGCCGCCATCGCCAAGTTCCAGCGCGAACTGGGTGCCATGGGGTATAAATTCCAGTTCGTCACCCTGGCGGGTTTTCACGCCCTGAACCTGGGCATGTTCAACCTGGCGCGCGCCTACCGCGAGAAGGGCATGCTGGCCTATTCGCAGTTTCAGCAGGAAGAATTCGACCAGGAGAAAAAAGGCGGCTACTCGGCCATCACCCACCAGCGCTTCGTGGGCGCCGGCTATTTCGACCGCCTGATGAACGCCGTCACATCGGGGCAGACCTCGGTCGCCGCCCTGGCAGGCTCCACCGAGGAAGACCAGTTCTAAACCGAATGCGCGCCAGGGAGGAGCCTCTCCGTTCGTGCGCCAAATTGCCATCGAAGCCGGCGGCCCTTGCCCGTCGGCTTCGCTCTTTCCATTCCCGGCCCGACCTGATAACCAGGTAAATTTCATCGCCTCGCCTGAGCCCGCGAATGCATCCGGGGCGATTGGCCCCTACCTTATCAAGCCGGGATACGATCATGACCTTGGACTTCGAGACCCCGCCGGACCGGCGCGACACCGCCAGCCAAAAATGGGATAAATACGCCCAGCGCGACGTCATCCCGCTCTGGGTGGCCGATATGGACTTCACCAGTCCCGAACCGGTCCTTCAAGCCTTGCACCAACGGATCGCACACGGCGTGATGGGATATACCCTGCCACCGTCCTCGCTGGTGGCCGCCGTTCAGGAATATTTGCAAGACCGCTATGACTGGGCCATCGAACCCGACTGGTTGGTTTGGCTGCCGGGCCTCGTTACGGGCTTGAACGTGGCCTGCCGGGCGGTGGGATCGCCGGGGGACGAGGTGATCACGGCCACACCGGTCTACCCGCCTTTTTTGACCGCCCCGGTCCACGCCGGGCGCAAACGCGTCGAGGTGCCCATGGCCGCCGGCCGCGACCGCTGGCAGTGGGATTTGGACCGTCTGGACGCGGCCGCCGGTTCGCGTGCGCGGCTTCTGCTGCTGTGCAGCCCGCACAATCCCGTGGGCCGGGTTTTCTCGAAGACGGAACTCGAACGCCTGGTGGAATGGTGCACCCGCCGCGACGTGATCATCTGCTCGGACGAAATCCACTGCGATCTCGTGCTGGACCGCGAGCGCTCCCACATCCCCACGGCCACCCTGAATGACGCCGCCCGGGACCGGACCATCACGCTGATGGCCCCCAGCAAGACTTTCAATATCCCGGGGCTGGGCTGCGCCTTCGCGGTGATTGCCGCCCCCGACCTGCGCCGACGCTTCCGGCGCGCCATGGCCGGCATCGTGCCCTCCGTCAATCTCATGGGGTATGTCGCCGCCGAAGCGGCCTACCGTGATGGCTGGGCGTGGCATGCCGCTCTGCTCGACGTGCTGCGCGTCAATCGCGACCGGGTGCACGCCGCGGTGAGCGCCATGCCCGGGCTTGCCACCTGGCCGGTGGAAGCCACTTACCTGACCTGGATCGATGTCCGGACGAGCGGCATCGAAAGACCGGCAGCCTTTTTTGAAGATGGCGGCGTGGGGCTTTCCGACGGCGCCGAATTCGGGCTTCCCGGATTCGTTCGCCTGAACTTCGGCTGCGCGCCGGGTCTGCTTGAAAAAGCCCTGGCGCGCATGGCGGCGGCGATAGATGCCAACTCAACGTCCCAGGGTTAATTGGCATAGATGATGAACGACCGCGTTGAATCGCACGCGGTTTCACGGCTCGTCTTCCTCATCCTCGCCGGCCCGATAGAGGCGTTTGCGTTGGCGGAAACGCCAGTAGGCGCCCACGGTGGCAAGCGCCGCCGCAAAGAAGAGCAAACCGTAGACCTGGCCGGCCAGGCCCGCCAGCCAGGAACCGGGACCGCGCAGGCTCTCCCGCCATTCCGCCTCGACGTCGGCGAGCCGTATGTCGAGGCTCACTTCGAAGGCCTCCCTGGGGGACGCACCGGCTGACAGGGATTGCAGCAGCAGACGCAGCGCATCGTCACCGAACCGGCGCACCAGATAGTTGACGAAGCTGCGGCTCTGCTCGTAAGCCAGCTGAAGCCCCTGGCCGTCCTCCGGAAACGTTTCCGCCAGGTCATCCAGATCGAACAGGCGGCCCGCAGCAGCCGCCTGGGGCAGCAGCGCGCGCTGTGTCGTGGGGAGATATTCGGAAAGGCCATCGCTGGCCCACTGGGCGGTGCCCTCGTCCAGCCAGCGCGGCAGCCGGCGGCGGGCAATGGCCTGGTGCAGGGCCAGGTGGGCGTATTCGTGTTTGAGGGTGGTGTAGATGTCCCCCGCAGGCCGGTCCAGACGTGACATGTCCAGCACCACCAGCTGCTTGCGCGGTACGGCAAAGGCCGTAAACCATGGCCGGCCGCCCAGCTGGTAGAAGGCTTCGCGGTTGGGGGCCGGCACCACGGTCGGTCGGATGGTGAAGCTCAGGCCCAGCTGGCGTTGCAGATCGGCGATGATGGCCGGGGTCATGGCGGCGATACGCTCGGCCCGATGCTTCGATTCCGGGGCGTGAACAATCCGCACGTGGGGTGTTTGCAAGACCGCGTCGGCCCGGAGCGGCGCGGCGGCGGCGAGCCAGAGCACCAGTAGCAGGGCCAACAGACGGAAGCGCGTGCCGGACGCGCGGGCGGCATGGTCCGGCCTGGGGCCGGCGACGCGTTTACTTGCCGCCCCGGTTTGGATATAGTGCCCCACAGGCGGCCTGCCGCCGCGGGGCGGACGGGCGATGCCCGACCCGAGCACAGGAGGATGAAAATTGGAACCCAGCGAACTGGTCAACATCCTGACGGGCGTTATTGCGGTCTCGATCGTGATCCTCGCGATACGCATCTTTCGGGGGGATATCGGTGACAACAAAGGCGGCCTGGTTTTTGCGATCGTGATTCTGGGCGTGGTCGTTTATTTCATCCACTCGGAAACCGGCATGCGCGTGATCGAGCATGTCATCGGCAGCATGTCCCCGCCATCGCCCGAATAATCGAGGCTTGGATTGGGGTTCCGGGCAAGGCTGCAGCCGATTGGCCCCCGCAGGCCTGGCCCGAGCACGTCGAGGACGGGCAAGAGACGCGAACGCCCCCCGGGGCCCCAAGAGGCCCCTTCATGAACCGCACAGTGCCCCTGCCGAAGGGGTAGATTGGGGTTCCGGGCAAGGCCGCAGCCGATGGGCCCCCGCAGGCGTGGCCCGAGCCACGTCGTGGACGGGCAAGAGACGCGAACGCCGCCCGGGGCCCCAAGATGCCCCTTCGGTATGATTGGTAGATCCCATCGCGTAAAACCAGATTGGCTCCACGACTCTCAAAAAATAATCGCTCTGAAAGGGTAGATTTCGACTCCGGGCAAGGCCGCAGCGATTGGACGGCCGCAGGCGTAGCCCGGCTACGTCGAGGACCGGACAGAGCGAGAACGCCGCCCGGGGGCGAAAGATGCCCTTTCAGAGCGATCATTAGCGGATGATGTCCGACCGCCCCTCAAACCGCGCCCCCTCATGGATCTGGATCGCCCTGGCACGGCAGTTGCCGATCAAGACCCCTTCAGTCTGGACATTGACCGTTTCATCGGCCTGGACATCACCCTTGACATAGCCCTGAATAACGATCCGCTGCGCGGAAATCGTCGCTTCGACGCGGCCTTGAGGTGTGACGAGCACCTCGCCGGTGCTGCGGATCGATCCTTTGACCGTCCCTTCGATGACCAGGTCGTCACCGTCGATCAAATCCCCTTCGACGGTGATGCCGCGTCCGATCAGGGAGGTGGGCCGCTTATCCGGCTGATTTTCCATGGCGCTTCCTTATCGAACCCAAAATGGTCAGGCTTTCATGCACACGTCGCCGTTGAGGCAGGCCCCTTCGGCCATGACGATGCGGGCGGCCGCCGCCTTGCCCTCGAAACTTGATGTCGGCCCCAGTTGAAGCTGCCGGGAGACATCGAGGTGGCCTTCGACCTTTCCTCCGATTTCAAGGACTTCGGCTTTGATCTCGCCCTGCATGGAGGCGTTGGCGCTGATAAGCACACGGCCCTCGACATCGAGTTCACCCTCCATGCGCCCCTGGACTTCGACCGGTCCCTGCCCGTGCAAGCGGCCCTTGAGGGTGTAGTTTTCAGCAATAACGGTCGTCCCGGTCGAACCGGAGGGTCCGGCCGCAGGGGTTTTCATCTCGGCCGCCGGCGCCGGGTGCTTTTTTTTCTTCCAGAACATGTTCGATTTCTCCTCGCTCGATGGATCCGACCGCCTGACCCCGGGGCCATGGCGTGCGGCCGCATCCAGATCAAACCAAAAAGCGTCCGCGGGGACGCCTTCGCGCGGCGGCGGCTTGAGTTTCCGCCGGGCTTGTTTTAGGTTAATGCTTCAATCGCTGATCAGATGGCCGGCGTCGTGCGGTGCGGCCTGATACATTATCGGCCGATTGAAACAAGATCTAAAGATCCCGCAGCCAGCTGCGCTCAACACTCTCATCAGGAGGACCCATGGACAGCGAAAAAGCCGTCGACATTCTCAAACAGGCACTTTTGATCGAAAAAAAGGGCAATGCATTCTATCGCCAGGTGGCCGGTTCGGCGCAACACCCGGAGGTCAAACAGTTTTTCGAAACCATGGCCGCCGAAGAAGTGCGGCATATCGAGATCCTTTCCGATCAGTTTAAAGCCTACCACGAAAATCGCCGGTTCGCATCCCTGAATTACGAGACCGATGCCGGCAAGAGCGCGGTGGCCGATGTCCTGACGCAGGACCTGGTGGCCGCCATGCAGGCGGCGGACTTCGAGGCGGCGGCCGTTTCCGCCGCCGTGGCCATGGAAAAAAACGCCATCAAGCTCTACGGCGCAAGGGCCGCCGAAGCAACGGACCCCGAGGAAAAAGCCCTTTACGAATGGCTTGCGAAGTGGGAAAAATCGCACTTGACCTTTTTGGCCGAGCTGGAAAGCGAACTCACGCAGAAAGTGTGGTTCGACCAGAATTTCTGGCCGTTTTAGTCTCCGCCAAGCCGGATGGCCGCAGCGGCCTCCGGCGCGATCAGCGGGCCACGATCTGGTGGCGGCCATCCAGGCTTAGATGCAATTCGTGCGTGGTCGCCCCCGGCAGTTCGTCCGGCCGGTGCGAGACGTAAATCATCTGCGCGGGTTGGGTACGAACGATCATGTCGAGCATCTCCAGGATCCGCATCCGGTTGCGCGAATCGAGTCCCTGGCAGGGTTCGTCCAGAACCAGCAGGGAAGGTTCCTTGACCATGGCCCGGGCGATGAGCACCATGCGACGTTCTCCGTTGGACATGCGTTGAAAGTCCTTTTCCAGAAGGCGGCTGATGGATAGCCGTCGTGCCCAGCGGCGCACGGCTTCGACCTGCGCTGTACTGGCCTGACGGTAGAGGCCCACCGAGTCAAAAAAACCCGAGAGCATCACGGCCCGCCCATCGAGTGACTTGCGGTAGCGGATCTGCAGGGCGTTGGAAACCAACCCGATGGGCCGTTTGATGTCCCAGACGGTCTCCCCGCGGCCGCGCCGACGCCCGAAGAGGTGGATGTCGTTGGCGTAGGCCTGGGGATGATCCCCGCAAATCAGCTGCAGCAGCGTGCTCTTGCCGGCCCCGTTGGGGCCGCAGACAGCCCAGTGTTCTCCGGGCCGCACGCACCAGTTCAGGCGATCGATCACCCGGCGACCTTCGTAGACCACGGTCACCGACCGCATGCGGACCAGTTCGGCAGGCCTCCTTTGCGCCCGTAGAGTTTCCGCCGCGTTGCCCGCCGCCATGGGCGCTACCACCACACCGTGCCTGCTGTTGCGGTCAGGCGCCGCCGGGCGCCAGACCCCCTGCTCGGCCACGCGGCCGCCCTGCAGCAACATATAATGGGTGATGCCCGTCAGAATTTCATCGGAATGATGGGTAATCAGAACCATTTGCAGTCCGCGGGCCATCAGGGTTGCAAGCATATCGGCCAGACGGCGGCGGGCGCGGGTATCCAATCCGTCGAAAGGCTCGTCGATCACGAGCAGACGGGGACCGGCCAGCAGTGCCCGCGCGATCATGACCTGGCGCATTTCACCGCTGGAAAGGGTGCGGATTTCCCGTTCCCGCCAGGCCGAAAGCCCTGTCTGGTCCATCCAGCGGTCCAGATCCCCGGGATCGGCAGTGAAATCCCGGCGGTCCGTATTCAATATATCCGCCACGCGAACACCACGCATTCCCTTGTGCGCAAAACTGCGGGCTTCGTCCTGACCATCGTCCCAGGCGGCCAGGCGCTCATGGGCCTCGAAGGATACGCAGCGCACGTGAGCGGGCGCGAGACGGTTGCGATCGAACCAGCGGCGTCCGGCCACCACCGGGGTCTCCCCAGTGAGGGTGCCGACCAGGGTGGTCTTGCCCTCGCCGTTGCCTCCCAGAATGACCCAGTTCTGGCCCGCACGGAGTGTCCAACTCGTATTCGGCAGAAGGCGGCGGGCACCCGCACGCAGAGTGGCCCGCTCCAGTCGAAAAAGGACGGATTCCGGGGCATTGTCCCCAACAGGTGCAGAATGGCCTGGATCAGGTGTCATGATAACGGTCGGGGTGGACGTCCAGGGGCGAATCAGCCCATGGCCTCCAGACGCCGGCACAGTTGCGCCACTTCGGGCAGTTCGATTCGGATGGGGCGGCCCTCGAGACCGGCTGAGAAAAGATCGTCCCGCATCGGTATTTCTCCGATAATCGCGGCCGGATCGATAAAACTGCCCAGACCGGCCCGCATGCGCCCATCCGCCTTGTTGAGGACAAAAGCGAACGGCGTCCCCGAACCTTCGGCCAGGGCGATCAGTTTTTTGGCCAGCTTGAAAGACTCGAAGGTGGGATCGATGACCCCCACGATGATGTCGGCATGCTGGTCGACCCCGCGGCCGAAATGCTCGACGCCGGCGGCCGTGTCCACCACGACACGGTCCTCGGCATCAACCTGCAGATTGGCCAGAAGCGGCCTCAGGATGCCGCCCATCGGGCAGGCGCACCCTTCGCCGAAATGCTGGATCTTCCCGACCTTGAGGAGGCTTACGCCGTCCACCGCGGGGGTGCAGGCGTCCGGGATCGCTTCGAAACGAAAGGGCTGATCGTAGAACAGACGGCAGGCCTCTCCCAGCTGGCCGCTGGTCTGGGGGCGCAGTGAACGCCGTCCTCCGAGCGTTTCCAGCAGGGTGGCCGCCGGCGCGGTTCCGGCCAGGCGGTGCAGCCCCATATTGGATTCATCCGCATCCACCAGCATGACCCGGCGTCCCAGGCGGGCGAAGGCGCGGCTCAACAGCACGGCCACCGTGCTCTTGCCGCAGCCCCCCTTGCCGCAGACAATCAGTTTCATCGCGTGCGCTCCTTGATTTGATGGTAACGGTTTCCGGCTGCAATCGCTGGCGCTTCGCACACCGGGCGATCGTTTGGATGACGGTTTGCACCCGCCCGCGGGTCCGGGGCCCCGGCCATGATAAGCGGCGCGGCTTGAATTGTAAACGCCGCCGTTGGTCCCCTTGCCCCAAGCGCGTCAATTGGCATTCCGCTCGGGCTGTGCTAAAGTCAGCCCGATCAGGCGCTGGTGGGCATCGCGCCGCTGCCCCCTGGAATCAAAGTGTCGAACCTAATTACCTGCCGGTATGCCATGAATTTCTGCCCGAACTGTGGTGCCAAAGTCAATTATCAGATTCCCGAGGGAGACGACCGCCCCCGGCACGTGTGCCCGGCCTGCGGGGAAATCCATTACCAGAACCCCAAGCTGGTGGTGGGCGTCATTCCCGAATGGCAGGGCCGTATCTTGCTGTGCCGACGGGCCATCGCTCCGCGCGAGGGCCTGTGGACCCTCCCTGCCGGCTATCTGGAAAATGGCGAGACCGCTGCTGACGGCGCCCGGCGCGAGACCTGGGAGGAAGCCCGTGCACGCGTCGACGATCTGGTACCCTACGCGCTTTTCGACCTGACGTTCGTCAACCAGCTTTACCTGATCTTCCGCGGCACGATGCTCTCGGAAGACTGCCGGCCCGGTGACGAAAGCCTGGCGGTCGGTTTTTTCACCGAAGCCGAGATCCCCTGGGAGGCGATCGCCTTCAAGGTCATCGAGGAGACGCTGCGGCGTTATTTCAGAGACACGTCCGGGCCGGGTTTTTCTTTTCAGACCGGCCGGATTCATCCCCCGGTCCGGAAGGAATGAGCCCTATGGCACCGTCTGCCGCCGTTATCGTCACCGGTGCCTCCCGGGGCATCGGGGCCGCCACCGTGGAGCGGCTCCTGCGCGCGGGGGCCCATGTGGCCGCCGTGGCCCGAACGCCGATCGCCGACCGACCGCAGGCGGGCGGACCCGATCCTGTACCCGGCCGCCTGCACCCTATCGTCGCCGACGTGGCCACACCGTCGGCCTGTGCCCGGATCGTCGAGGAAACCATCGACGTTTTCGGGCGCCTGAACGGCCTGGTGAACAACGCCGGCATACTCGAACCGCTGGCCCGCATCGCCGATTCCGACCCCGACCGGTGGCGGCACAACCTGGATGTCAACCTGCTGGGGCCTTTTTACCTCTGCCGCTGGGCTATCCCCCACCTGCGCCGGACCGACGGGCGCATCGTCAATGTCAGTTCAGGGGCGGCGGTCAAGGCAATCCAGGGATGGAGCGCCTACTGCGTCGCCAAAGCCGCACTGACCCATTTCACCCGTCAGCTGGCGGTCGAAGAGCCTGCGATAACATCGGTGGCGCTGCGTCCGGGCGTGGTGGATACAGCCATGCAGAATCTGATTCGCCGCAATGGTGGGCAGGCCATGACTGCGGAACAAAGCATCTATTTCCAAGAGCTCAAAGCCAAGGGCAAATTGTTGCCAGCGGACGAACCCGCCCGGGCGGTTGCCTGGCTGGCGCTGTCCGCGCCCACGGCGCTGAGCGGTCAATTCGTCGACTACGATGACCCGCGCCTGTTCACGCCCGATGCGGAGGTCTTCGGCCCGTAGCGGCCGACATACCAGTCGATCAACTGCCGGGCGATGCTGATCTTACCGGGCACCGCAGGCAGATCGGCGGCCGTGAACCAGCCGGCCTCCATAATTTCCTTGTTGTCCACGGCAATCCTTCCGCCGGTGTGCGCCGCCGTGAAAGCGACCATCAAGGACCCGCTGAAAGGCCAGGGCTGGCTGCCGAAATAGCGAATATCGCCGACCTCGATGCCCACCTCTTCACGGACTTCCCGCTGGACGCATTCCTCCAGGGTCTCCCCGGGCTCCACATAGCCGGCGACGACACTGAACATGTTGCCGGCGTAACGCCTGGCGCGCGCCAGCAGAAGCCGCCTGTTCGAGACGACCGCCACGATCACCGCCGGTGCCACCTGGGGGAAAAGGACCTGTCCGCAGACCGTGCACCCCAGCGCTCGCTGCCCTGTGCGCAGGGCCGTGGCCGCCCCGCAGCGTCCGCAGAAGCGCTGCCCGTCCATCCAGCGGAAAAGCTGCAGACCATACCCGGCCGCGGCCAAATCCGCGTCGGCAATCCGGCCGAAGAGGCGGCGCAGGCCTTCAAAATATAAACCCTCCGGCGGCGTGAATTCAGCGGGCAGCCGGCAGACCGCGCAAAGCGCGCCGTCCACCCGACCCAGGGCCAGAACGTCATCGGAATCGCAGCCGGAAGGATCCAGATCACCGGCGTCCACAGGCACGGGCTGGCCATCGCGGGTTTTCACCAAGAGCCGATCCTGCCGTAAAAACAACAGCCGCCCCGGTCGCCTGCCGGGCTTGAAAATAAAGTCGGGGCCGGGGGTAAAGCCGGAAGCCAAATAGTCCATTTAGTCCTTTCGCCGATGGGCGGCCGCAGGCCAAAGCAGTTGACCGCTATTGGATATTCGGTTAAGGGGCATATCGATTTCAACCGATCCAACCATGGAGATACGCATGTCAGACCAGCCCGCTGTTTCGGCATCGGAGATTCAAACCGCGATTCACAACCTGGAAACCGCCCACCGCCGTGTCACCGAACTGGTGGACCGCTTCGAAAAAAAGTCCGACGAAGACGCCCTGGCCCGGGAGATCTTCAACGATATCGACCGCGCCCTGGCCAAGCTGCGTTTCCTGTTCACGACCCTGGAAACCGCGGGAGAACAGCTGCGCACCGACCTGGAGTGCGTCTGGGGCGAATGCCCGCGACCCCGCGCATGAGCGCCGGACCGCCGCCCTGCCGGGCTTTCCGCGGACCGGAGGCGTCGCTGTCCGCATTGACACCTTTCCCATTCTTGGCTATAGACGGTAAACACGCCTTTCAAAGGGAACGGCATCAGAGTCTTTCTTAATTTTTTCAGTCGCTTAAATATCATTCACCCCATAGCTGCCCATAGGATGGGCCGGTTTCCGCCCTGACCGGCGGGATCTGTCTGTCGACGGCGGTTGCGTCGGGGGTGCCTCCGGCGCGCGCATCCCGACCAGGAGCATCACGATGATTCAAGACGTCGAGCAACGCCTCTCTCGACTGGAGGCCGGGCTTAAAAAAGCAGAAGCGGTCACCGCGAAAAGACAATTTCATACCTATCTCAAGGCCAAGATGAAACGCTTTGTCGACGAACTGAGCTTCAAGGAATGGATGATCGTCATCGTCGCCGTATACTTGGCCACCTGTATCGGCGTTCTCATTAGCAAAGGCCTCAACTGAGCGATTCCGGTCCGCGACGATCAAACGATGATTACCCGCCGGCGAATCCAACCCGGCCGGTGCCGGCGGGTTGCGTCACACCGGAACCAAAACGCAGGTCAAGGCCCCCTTCAGGTGGCCGGTGAAGACGCACGGGAACCTGGATTGGCCCCGATAGTGGCCATCTGCGCCTGCGTAAAGGCGTGGGACCGGTTGCAGTAATTGCAACGCAGTTCGACCGGGAAGGGTCCGTTCTGCTGTAATTCCGCCAGATCATCGGCCGGCAGCAGCGCCAGCAGGCGCTCAAAGCGTTTGCGGCTGCAGGGACAGAAAAAATCCACCCGCCGACTGTCCCTGATCACCGGCTGCAGGGCGGCGAATTCGTCCGCGATCAGCGTCTGCGGCTCCCGCCCCTCCGCCAAAGCTTTACCCAAAGGGGGCAGGGTTTGGATGATGCGCTCCATGTCGCCCACCACGCCCTCGCCGCAGCCGGGCATCCGCTGTAGAAAAAGACCGCCCGCGCCGATCACATGACCCTGCCGGTCGAATTGCACGCTCAGATTAAAGGCGCTGTGCACCTGCTCGGAAGATAGGAAGTAATACGTCAAATCTTCGGCCAGGTTGCCGTGCTTTAAATCGACCGTACCACTGAAGGGCTGCTTCGCATCCGGCAACTCCCGTGTGACACGAAGCAGCCCCGCACCGAAGAACGGGGCCAGATTGAAGTCCTCCAAAGGCCGATCGACTGGAATGGGAACGCGCTTGAGGTAGCCCCGCACCTCCAGGCGCGCATTGGTTTCGACCACCAGCCCCTTGATGGGGCCGGCGCAGTCGATCTGCAGGGTCACGCGTTCATCCCCCTTGATCGAAGCCGCCATCAGCAGGGCCCCGAGGTAGGCATGACCGAGCACCAGGGTTTCCAGAATGCCAAGCTGATGCTGCCGACGCATCTTCTGGATCAGAAAAGTCCCGCTGACCAATGCCCCCCGGGCTTGTCCCCCTTTAAGTACGAAACGGTAGAGGCGATCGCGCGAAGCCGCCTTGAGTCTGTCCTTGATTTCTCTTGTTCTTGTCGGTCTGGTTTCCATGGTCCGTTCCATCGGCGTTCGGCTTTCGTCGGACACGCCTTCCTTGGAGTAGATAGGATATAGAAATCCGCACCGACACTGTCAACTCATCTCCACCGCCCCGGTGCCTTGGCGGCCCATAAAACCAAGGGTTTTTCAATTGACACGCTAGGTTATTTTTTTTAGGATCACCATATGTTACGCGATAATTACACGAATCGACATTCAGGCATACGCAAGCGTCAAGCCCTGCGTCGCCCACACGTGAAGCGCCGCTCCTGCAGGCCTCTGACAGCACCAACAGCGCAATTTTCGATCGCATCAGGTGAAAGGACGGCCGGATGATGAAAGTTAAAACGATCACCTGCCCCAACTGCGGCCATGCCAACAACTTTCTGGCTGAAGAATGTACGCAGTGCGGCATTCACTTTTCGCGGTATTACGAAGAACTAGAGAAGGCCGAGGCTCTGCGGCGCCATATTGAAGAACAGGAAAAAGCCGAAGCCCTGCGCCGCGAGCAGGAGGAAAAGGAACGGCAGGAAGCCGAGGCGCGCCGGAAGGAAGAGGAAGAAAAAGCCGAAGCCCTGCGCCGCGAGCAGGAAGAGCGGGAGCGCCGGGAAGCCGAAGCCCGCGAGCGTGAAGCGGAAGAACGCCGCCAGGCCGAGGAAGAAGCGCGACGCCTTGAAGAGGAGCGTCAGATCGAAGCCCAGAAGCGTGCGGACATTCTGAAGCGCCAGAAAGAGGAGCTCGAGAAGGCCGAAGCCCTGAAGCGCCAGAAGGAGGAAGAGCAAAAAGCCGAGGCCGCGAGGCGCGAGGAAGAGGAACGGGAGCGCCGGGAAGCCGAAGAGCGCGAGGCGGAAGAACGCCGCCAAGCCGAAGAAGAAGAGAAAGCCGAAGCGCTGCGCCGCGAGCAGGAGGAGCAGGAACACCGGGAAGCCGAAGCCCGCGAACGCGAGGCGGAAGAACGCCGCCAGGCCGAAGAAGAAGAAAAGGCCGAGACCCTGCGCCGCGAACAGGAGGATCAGGAACGCCGGGAAGCCGAAGAACGCGAGCGTGAAGCGGAAGAGCGCCGACGGCAAGAGGAAGATCAAGCGCTGGTGATCGCTGCCGACGCACCGGGCGATGCGGCCGACGAAAACCAGCCGCAGGACGAAACGGAAGACATCGAAATCGAGGAACTCGACGACGCTGCCATCGAAGCCCAGGCGGGCGCCTTCGATTTCATCGAATATCCCCCCGAGGGCCCGGTGGTAGACGATCAAGCCGAAATCGCCGACCCATCGGCCTCCCCGCCGAACGACTACCGGCCGGCGGCTTCCCTTCAGGCCCGTCTCGAATTCTATGAGGGGCGGATGATCGGCCTGACCTACGGCAACCCGGCGGAGATTCAAAACGTCAAACTGATGGCCGTGAGCAGCGATCATATCCAGGTGTTTTACCCCATTCCGCGTCACGTCGTCAGTTTCGCCTACGGCACCATCGTTTCGATAACGGAAAACGCAGAGGGCCTTAGTGCCGTCGGCCCCGATATCAGTCCGGTATTTCCGGTGGTGATCGAGCTGCCCCGGCCCTACTTTCACAATCACTAGCGCGGACCGCGGCCCTGACGGTCGGCGGAACGATGACGGCCGCCGCCACGGGCCGGCATCCGACGGTCACCTTCTCCGACGGCCGCCATCAAGGTGGGCCCGTATCGTTGAAAACGGCTGAAACAACCCGATCCGCCTTCACGGATGATTCCATGCATACAACCATCGACCATCGACGCCGATGCGGCCTTATCTTGTTTCTGGGTTTGAGCCTCTGCCTGCTAGCGGGCGCGCCCGCTTTGGCAGCGGGTCCGCCGCCGCTAAGAATCGCCCTGCTGCCCATCATCGACAGCCTGCCGTTTTACGTGGCTGAAGAGCAAAAGTTCTTCGAAGCCGCCGGCGTGCAGGTGAAAGCGGTCAACGTCGCCAGCGCCGCCGCCCGTGATCAGCTGATGCAATCCGGGCAGATCGACGGCATGCTCAACGAAATCATCAGCAGCGCCAATTTCAATCGCGACCGGCCCCAGGTCGTGGTTGTCGCGGTCGTGCGGGCCGCCCGCCCCGGGTATCCGCTTTTCCGCCTGCTGGCCGCACCGGGCAGCCCCCATCGAGACATCACGGATCTCGCGGGTGTGCCGATCGGCATTTCCCGTCACACCGTGATCGAGTACGTCACCGACCGACTCTTGCAAAACGCGGGCCTGCCGCCGGAGCGTATTCGCAAACAGTCGGTGCCCGCCATCCCCGAACGTTACCAACTGCTGGTCCAGGGGCACCTGGCCGCCGCCATGCTGCCCGACCCCCTGGCCATGAGCGCCATCGAAGCCGGGGCGGTCCTGGTGGCCGACGATGACGCCGTTGCCGACTACAGCCTCAGCATTCTGACCTTCGCCCTCACGGCCATGGAGGCCAAACACGACCAGATTCAGGGCTTCATCACGGCTTGGCAGCTTGCCGCCGCGGCCATCAACGCCGAACCGCGCGCCTTTCGCTCCCTGATGCTCGCTAAAATCCGCATTCCGCCCAACGTGCGTGACAGCTTCCGCATTCCGCCGTTTGCGCACGGCCGCGTGCCCTCGGCCGATCAGTGGCAGGATGCCATGAACTGGATGCAGGCACGCGAGCTTTTGGCCGCACCGCTGCCCTACAGCCGCTCGGTTACCGACCGCTTCATCCGGTCGGTCGCTGCGGACCGGCCCTGACGCGTTTTGGGCCCTGCGATGATTGAACTCCGCGCCATCACCTTTGCCTACCGCGGCCAGCCCCCCCTCTTCGAAGATTTCAGTCTGCGGATGACGCGCGGTGAGACCCTGGCCGTCATCGGGCCTTCGGGCTGCGGAAAGACCAGCCTGCTCTACCTGCTGGCCGGCCTTTTCCGGCCCGAGCGGGGCCATATCCACATCGATGACTGCCCGCTGTCGCGGCCACGTCCCGAGACGGGGCTTATTCTCCAGGACCACGGTCTTCTGCCCTGGGCCACGGTGGCGGACAATGCCGCCCTGGGACTTAAAATCCGCCGCTTCTACGGACCCGACGGCAAGCATGCCCCCCGGGACTTTGAGGTCGACACCGGCCTGGGCCGGCAGAAAGTCGACTACTGGCTTCAACGGCTGGGGCTCGGCGCGCTGCAGGACCATTATCCGGGCCAGCTCTCGCGGGGGCAAAGACAGCGCACGGCCATCGCCCGCACCATGACCCTCGACCCCGATGTACTGCTCATGGACGAGCCGTTCTCCGCCCTGGACGCCCCCACCAGCGACCGGCTGCAGGAACTCGTCCTGACGCTCAAACGCGAGTCCGATCTGACCACGGTGATCGTCACCCACCGTATTGAAGAGGCCGTGCGCATGGGTGACCGCATCCTGGCGCTGGCCCGCCAGACCAACCGCACCCCCTGCCTGGTGGACAACCCCTGCAGCGCCAGCGCCGACGCTCTCCCAAGCGAGGCCTTCAGCCGCCAGTGTGCCGATATACGCTCCCTGCTGGAGGACCTGACATGAGGCCGCCGCGCGCGCTGGCGTCATTTCTGATCGGGGTGGGCATGTTTCTTCTGCTCTGGCAGATGGCCGCCTGGCTGGTCGACCGTCCGATCCTGCCGTCCCCTGTGGTGGTCGTGCCCCTGTTCGCCCGGTCGATCGCCGGTGAGTTGGGCCTGCATTTCCTGGCCAGCGCCGGTCGTGTGCTGGCTGCCATCCTCCTGGCCGTCGCCACGGCGGTTCCCTCCGGACTGGCCCTTGGGCAGCTACCGGCCCTCAACCGGCTTTTCGCCCCGCTGATTGCGATCCTCTACCCGATTCCCAAGATCGTCCTGCTACCGGTGATCTACGTTTTGATGGGCATCACCGACCTGAGTAAAATCTTTTTGATCGCCCTGATTATCTTCTTCCAGATCATGGTGGTGGTGCGTGACGAGGCGGCCGGCCTGCACCACGATCTGCTCATGTCCGTGCGCTCGCTGGGCGCCGGCCGACGCGCGCTCTTTCGTTATGTCTACTTGCCGGCCTCGCTGCCGGCCGTGCTGACCGCCCTGCGGGTTTCCATCGGCACGGCGGTGGCCGTGCTCTTCATCGCCGAGCAGTCGTTGACGACCTGGGGCCTGGGCTACTATATCGTCGTAGAAACCTATCAGGTGCTGCTTTACCCCCAAATGTACGCCGGTATCCTCGGCATGAGCCTCCTGGGACTGCTGCTCTATTTCGCCGTCTACGGGCTGGAGCGCCGAATCAACCGCCACCGTCACCTTGCGGGAGACAGGGCCCGATGACGCTGCCGCACCGTCACGAAAAGGCCGAGGTTGTGCGTTCGATGTTCACCCGCATCGCGGCACGCTACGATCTGATGAACCGCCTCATGACATTCGGCCAGGACCGAAGTTGGCAGCGCGAGGTCGTGCTTCGGGCGGCCCTGAAGTCTGGCGCACGCCTGCTCGATATCGGCTGCGGCACCGGCGGCATCGCCAAAGCGGCCGGCCAGGATTCATCCCTGCGAATCACGGCCGCCGACTTCACGCTGGAGATGCTCAGGCGAGGACGCGTCACCCCCCCTGAGCGACATCTGGAGTGGTGCTGCGCCGACGCCCTGGCGCTGCCGTTCGCCGCGGACACCTTCGATGCCGTCACTTCGGGCTATCTGCTGCGCAACGTGGTCGCCATCGACCGTGCGCTGGCCGA
>JAAUYG010219463.1_pt1 | contig 18244 bp, 10 predicted proteins | sample 7278091 | NCBI WGS metagenome assembly JAAUYG01 (sample SAMN14350201, study PRJNA611818) | marine sediment metagenome | isolation source: surface marine sediment (0.6m) | place: French Polynesia: Moorea | collected 2018-08
CATGAGCTCTGCTGACATAGTCAAGCAGAGCTAAAAATCCAAAACGTACTTTTGTGAGGACCATTGAGAAGATAATTCAGAAGTTTGATAAATTTTGGCCGTGATTTGTACAAGAAGTAGTGTTTCTGGAAATCGTATTTTTGGAAAAATTGCAAATGCACCGAAAGTGCACCGAATGACCTCAAAATGACCTTGAATGCTAGAAGGCCACCATATATATGAAAGTACTACCCGTAACTTCCAAATTTCACTCCTCTTTGCTCTACAATTGATCGTTTTCCAGATGATTGAGGTTTTTGATTTCTCCATAGGCTACATGTAAAATGTGGAATTTGAAATTTTTGAAAAAAAAAACTGTTAACAATTGGAAACTAAAAAAAATTTAATACCCGGTAGTCATAGTCAAGCGAAGTTCCATACTTCATAGTCAAGCAGAGTTCAATAGACATAGTCAAGCAGAGCTAAAAATCAATTTTTGAAAAAATGCACACTAGCTTCTGGTATACTATATATACTATACCCATGCAGTTCTTCAGTAGTAAATATTTGTAAGACCAGAGGACCACTTGTTTCACCCAATCACAAAGTAGCAATACTCCAGAATTTGTCCGATATCAAATATGGAATATCTTCAACAGTTATGTGAGGCAGCATTATGTAAATTGTCATGTTAATTATTGAGGGAATAATAACAAACAATAGGAACTAAAACAAAACTTTTCCTCCATTGTGCATATACAGTATACTGTATACAGATGAGGCTAAGATCGCCACCATAGGGAATTCAGAAGGCGACTAGAAATAAAAAGTCTCTAACTACCAATCTTTTTTATTGGCACATAACAAATGTAAACCAGCAACAGAACAGATGGCTCGTAAAACGGCACAATGCAATGAATAATAAGCACATGGGTTGTGATATTAAGACATATTACCACGCTTTTTACATCAAGTTAATATTCTTTACATGAAATGATGAATATACACAGATATACCAGATTTATGTACAGTGGTCCCTCTTTCACAACCCTTTATTTTAGGACGACAATTATCAACACATTCTGGCCCAAACGTGAGATTTTGTGTACTCTATTTGTGTACTGGCTATAGAATCATTTTAACCCACCTGCCATGTAAGATCAATTAAATTTTCATTTGTTCCTTGGTTTATCTTAGAATGGAGGGACCACTGTACATGTATATGTTACTCAATGTTTACAAATAATAACCGGTTTGTTGCATGTCTATTTTACAAGGACAGGACTAGAGAGCAGACGACAAACAATACTTTGGTATCTTTAGACTAAGCAACAACTTGCATTATTACAACAGTCAGCAACCATTAAATCATGCTATCAGTAGTTCGCACAGCCAGAAATAGAGGTACACAGTAACTTATTCTGTGCCCACCCTAAATTAAGACCCCCCCCCCTCTTAAAACCATTCTGAAACTGCACTTATATTCATGCAGAGATGTTTTTGGTCTTAGTCATGTTTAACATCAGTCGGGGAGCTTACTATATATTTAGTAATGTTACCAGATTCTAGTAACAATTACCTGGTATCGTTTAAAGAATTACCAGTACCTCTATACAGTAATTTGCATATAATACCAGCGGATGCCACCAGGGATCACCACTTCTGACCATTACCACATATTGGTAATTTAATACTTGAACTAAGGGGTACTGTAGAAACAGAGAAAATGTAGAGAAAGTAGGGATAATGACTTGATGAGGATGAATGCAAGACCAATTGTTCATAGTCCCCTTTGAGATCGTAATTCTCAGCTTCCATTACTGAGTTCTCCCTCATCCCTTACAGATAGATGTCAACCCAACACCAAAATAGTTGACAGCAAGTAATGAACCAGAATATGTCACACTTAAATTATGGGAGACCACTGTCCTTCAAGTTTCCTTTGCAAGGTTTCCTTAAACCACACCGTTGCACAAAATACTGACATATATTGATAGTACAGTGCAAGCAGTCTTGAAGGACCACGTATCCATTGGACATGAAATGAGGCCTCTCAAGCTTACTCAGGTGGCCCTTGGTGATAGGTTCAGTTACCGGTATATCGAACTTGAGCTCCTTCTGCTGGAAATGTATGACCTTTCAAATCAGGTGGTCGCTCATGGCAGGTTTCACTGTACCTGGTAGACACACTAGGCTATCCACAGTGCAGGGGTGTATGCTTCGGTCTGTAGAATATGTAAACATGTCTACATGTACTGGATCCAATGTATTATGGTACATCTTCCAATTTCGTTTTTCAAGTTGCATATATCCTCAACACTCCTCAAGTCATCCATCAAGATAAAACTGGATTCTGTGTTCTTGGGAAAAAAATTTCAGTTTAAAATTTCGCTGACTTATATAGGTCCTCAATCTAGGGTAAAAATGCAATTCAAGTCAAAACTTACACTATACTGGTAAGTGTTTTTGTGAGTGTCCAGCCCAGAACTGCATGAGCTCAAGGTAGTTAAATGACATAACATATGAACTGTATGTTTCACATGTTTTGCCTTTATAAAAAATCTGGGCATCCAGTGAAAACCAAAACACAAGACTAAATACAGTGGTCCCTCTCTTAAAAGACACTCTAGAGAGGATACTCCCTCTATAAAGGACACAAAGTGTTAACAACAAGTACTATGGATGTATGTGATACTCCCTCTCACCGTAGGGCACCTCTGTAATAAAGACAATTGTTTGGCAGAGGGGTTGTCCTTATTGAAGGGGGACTATTGTATCCTTATCACAAGATATCCAGAACTGTATATCCTTATCACAAGATATCCAGAACTCGTCCCTGGTTCCGGAATTCCCTCTGCATCTTACAGGACATGATCCTCTGCTCCAGAAGATGTTTCCATGTGCACTTCAGTTCGGCTTCGGGGGCGCGGAGCACGAGTTTGCGGGAGTCCAGCCAGTGCAGGGTTTGTGTGGGTTCCAATGTTAGCACGAAATCACAGGCTGGAAGAATGAACAATGCTCTGTTCTAGTTAAAAATCATAAGATTACAAAGCAGGAAGAACACCCAGGGAAGAACATACATGGCACAGAGGCGTAACTAGTTTGTTTTAATTGGTAAGCCCCACAGAGCCCTTTGGAGAGGGGTCTGGGGTGTGTGCTTAATGGTCACTGTGAGAAATTTTGGAGCCAAATGGTATGTACAGTGCTTATGTGCTGATTGGCAATTACACCTCTGTGGAATATGCCCATGTGTATGTAAGATTACATAGCCTGAAATAGTAATTGCAATGCATTCTTACAAGTTCTTAGATTTAAAATCTGATGGAAATTAATGCTCAGTGTCCACTGCAATGACGTCTTGGTGGAGGACCTAAGATAAATTACCATAAACTTTGCTCTCCTCTGTGAACTGTATCAAATTATGCGCAATCAAAATTATGCGCAATCAAATTAACACTGTAAACCCTGTAGCTCAGTCCTTAAAACATCTTAACTCCACTAGGCTAGGGGGAGTATATACATTTTCCGTGCATCGTTGTAGGGCCCTGTAGAAATTGCGTGATTGGTGACTGACTATATATCTAGCATGTGAAACGTTCTCTACATGACAAGAGACTGCAGTGTGAAAACGGCTGTCCACACTCTCGTAATACATTAATATTTTGGTGATAAGCCTATTGGTTTTTTTGGTGATTTGGGTCAGAGAAATCTGGTGATCTGGCCCTGTTGAGGGGTATATATTCCCCTTTAGGCTGACTAGCTACCTTGAGCATGGAAAAAGACAACTGTTGCTAAGGTAATTATAGTGAATTAGTCATATTCTAGACTTTATATTTTCCAAGAAACTGTCCCCGGGTGCCAGTGATCCATTGCAGATAAAAAGTTTGGCCGCTTATTGTCTAAAACAATTACAGTCATGTTAAGATTTCACCGCAGGATATTTGACACTGAACATTGGTAGTAGCTAGGCCAGTGATGGAAGAAATCTTGGGATTTCCGATATTCAGTCTCAGCTAAGGTAAAACTTCACGTTAATTTTCAATATTGTTTTATTAGGACACTTACGATGGACAGATTTGAAATCTGTCCTCAGTACGTCGTGTAGCAGTATAGGGTAATCCAGAACCAGCAGAGTGTCATCTGGCTCTACACGTGTCAGCAACAGCAGATCAGACATCAGCACTACGTACATCTGGAATGACCAGGTGCAGGCTATAGATTATGTTCAAAATAATCGTGGTCATCTTTCCCTGTTATACAGCAAATCCCTCTCCTATGAATGAGGCTATTTTTTTTTTTCAAGAAACTGTAGCCTGAGAAACATGACCTTTGGGGCTAGAGATAGAATAATTTGCATCCAGAGTGCTCAGTAAGAGCTAGAAAGCTGGACCACTGTAGATCCCTTCCGTTCATTTATTATTACTGGTAGTAATTTCAAATTTCATTTTGAGAATATTTCCTTTCTTCTGTCAAAAACACAGATCAACTAAAAGGGAGTATGTAGTTTTTCATCCGTTTATTTTGATTACAGTAGAACCTCACTTAACAGACGACCCCATCAGCCATAAAACTGGTCTATCAACACAAGTGGTCTTTCATGACAGGTTCAATTATATATTTAAATGTATTCATCCAGGAATATGTGGTCTTTCAGGCAGGTGGTGCTCTGATGGCAGTGGTCTGTCAAGATAGGTTTCACTGTACTAGGTAATCATATACTTATCCACTTGTAGCTCGTAACACATTGTTAATCATAATGTCCAATAAAAGACATATACATCTACATGTAACTGAGTTTGGGAAAAATCTCACACTATGTTTGATGCGGTTTACTGCATGCTACAATGGTGCCTCAATTTTAAGACCACCCTTGGGATGTTGGAAGTGCGGTCAAGCACAAGTGGTCTTAAAAAGGTGCGAATAGTACACAAGGTCTGCATTTGGGACCAAACTAAGTACTCTTATATTAACAGCTGTCTTAAAATAAAGAGTTGTATATATAAAAGGGACATATAAGAGGGACCACTAGATGGGTGATTTCAATTCCAGCAAAAATGTCCATCAACCAAAATTCTTCTAATAAGTAACAGCTTTACTTCAAATTGCATATATATACATGTATGAAGTACATATAGGTTACCATACATGTACATGGGTATTTTTTGGTGGGGGGGGGGGAGGGGGGCGAGGGAGGAGAAAGGGGAGGGGAGGGATGTGCATACCTTTGTCCACTGTTTACGGCCAATGTGTGTCAGTTCCCCAGCATAGATAAAATGGCGGGTGGCTGTGGCCAACTGGAATGCCTGCAGATTTAAGAAAGAAAATATCTTCAAGGGTGTAATTACATACACATTCCCTACGCCTGGTCTGTACAAAAATCAACAGGACATGTGTCGTGAATATTATGGTATTAAACCGTTAATATTTCCACAAAGAATACTACATCTACATATTTTGTCCACATTTCAAACCCCAATACATAAAAGACATTTAGTATGTATACAGAAATGTTTTGCACATACAGTGGAACCTGTCTTTATGACCACCTCAGAAATAGGGACAACCTGGGAATTAAGGACAGCTAGCTACCCAGTCCCTAGGCCTATTCAGTACGCCTCCACCACCAAATTCAGACCCCCTCCAAATTCAGGACAGTTTTTCAGTCCCTTGGGTGTTCCTGATTCCCAGGTTCCACAGTAGATAAGCTTGCACAATATTTAATCATATCCTTAATAGAAACTTCTATGAAAACAAGGAATGAGAGATTTAATTCAAAATATAGATTATCTTCTTTTACCAGTAATGGTGTAATAATAGTAAGTAGGCATTAAATATATGCCCCATATTCTCTAAATCAAGAAATCACCCGTACATCATTCCAATCCCTTGCCCACCATGATTACAATGTCTTTTCTAAGCTTGAGAGACCATTAGTGAACTTAAAAAGAGAATCTAGAAAACTGCCTCTGATGCATACTAAACTAGTGTTAAAGATCATTTTGCAAACTGCCCATATATAGCTGGTTCATATAGATCATGTACAGTGGTCTCTCCCTTAGTGTATGGCCACTTTCAACAGAGGCCACCCTCTCTAATAAGCAATGCGTTTACTTCTTCTCACCAAAGGCCACCTCTCTAATGTAGCCACAATTTCTTGACAAACAGGGTGGCCTTATTAGAGAGGGACTACTGTAGTGAGTGAACTTAACATTCTTCTAGAAACAGCTAGGCCCCTGGTCGATATAATCACCATTATACCTGGATATGTTCACAGAAGACCAGCCGTAGCTGGATCTCCATTACTTCCGTGTCCACGCTGGCAATACTCGGCAGGCTGCTGACAGCCGGCGCCACTATAGACATGGGAGCCAGCGGGCGGCTGGGACTGGTCGACGTGGTGACGGAGGACATGGAGACCATGCTCTGGCAGCGACGTACGTTACACTCGTTGATACGATTACAGGTGTGCCTCAGACCTGGAAGGTTACAAACAGAAATTTGATGAACAATGGTTGTGAGAGGACTATATGGGGTGGTTTAGGTACAGTAAAATCCGCTGTAAAGAGTACATGTACCTGTATATAAAGACCACATTTTACTGGTCTGCAGGGTATATTTTCCATGTTATTGAACTTGCATAGAGACCACCTATGTATAAGTCCCACATTTTGTTGGTATCTAGGGTGGTCTTTATACAGAAGTTTCACTGTATTGGACTCTCAACCATACGATACTGCATTTTGAGCCCCACTATATGCAGTCTTCAGGACCCGAGTCCCTGAGCAAAGATTTGTACCTGAGATATGTCTGAACCTGGTACTATGCGCAGTGACAACGATTATACACATTGATCAACCATGGTGTCTTGTATGGGGTATCCGGGTTGGATGCTTCACTGAGGAGTTCAAAAGGTGTTGGTGTGTACAAGTGTACTGGGGGCATTACTATTGTCAACCGCTCTGAGTATATTTGAGAATAATAAGCCTATAGATGAACTTCATATTATTATTAATAAATTTAAAGGCTTTGTAGGGCATAGGCGATCATACACATTCTTTGCAATATTTTAAAACCACCTAGTATTAAAGCACCTATAAACTTTTTGTATTTTCAATGCACAATCTGTAGTTTCAGATCTTTATTGATACTATAATATCTACAGTCACTCATCGTCTTACTATTCAGTGATCCAGGCAATATGTAAAAAGAACACAAATTTGTGACAAAAATTGCAAAAATTATGATTATGTATGTTTTCTGTGTTTACATAGATGTTGTTTTGTTTCTTTGTGCGTATCTTAATTGTACTTGTAAGTACCCATATATACCACTTTTTGTGTTCTCACCCTATATGAATGTCAACTCGTCTATGCCAATAAAGTAGTTTTTATCGTTATTCTTATTCTTTATGATTTCTCAGCATACATAGATATGGATTTGAAATATGTAGTTTATGACTTACTTTCTACAACAGCCGACAGTTTGGGGTAGTCAGGATGGCCCAATGCAGTCAGTGATAGGATCTTCTGCAGGATTAAAGTCAGATCCTTGATATGCTGGAAATGTGAAAGGTGGAAGTTTAAGAACTGATCAAAAGAAACACACGTACACTATGACCACATATCAGAATAATGAACGTTTCTTATTTCTGCGGCTTGGTGTAGCAGCTAGTACAAATTCATTAACCTGGAATAATTGTTTGCAGTAAAGTATAAATAAAGTTTAAATAAACTAAATGTTATTAATATCCTGTCCATACATTGTCTACAAAGTTTTGCCTATTAAATCTGATCACTCATAACTAATACTTAATTCTAGAGCAACATTAAATGTTCAAATCAATCTCTTACATCCAATTTTACTTCCTCAAGTTCTTGAGGGTGATCTTTTCGGAAAAATATTGAGAAAAAAAAGTTAATCATGGAAAAAAAACAAGGCTATATCAAGGTCAGCAGTCGGAGCACCAGTTCGTTTCCTGACTTCAAGAAACTGGTCATAGCTACTTTTATTTTCTCATTTCATTTTCTATATGCTTAAGACATACGCAAGTATTGCTATACCTTACCCTGGTTGTTCTACCCTGGATGATGATCCCAATCACACCACAATTTCCATTTTATTTTGTTAGTTAAGGGCAACTACTTCACAACCTATAGTTGATAAGTAAAGTCATTGCAACTAAAATAATTCATTTGCAACAATACAAGTATCTCACCTCCAGAGGTTTCTGTATGACTCCAATAAGTGTGGGTTGGTCTGGCTTCAGTGGTGGCACCTAGTGGTGGTAAAATAAAATTTGTCAGTAACATCCACAAATCTCGGTGCAATCAATAAGCAACATTTTTCAATAGATATAAAAGGCAGTGTTTAGAAATAAAAGCAAAGCAACACAATGGGTACAGAAAGGCATACAAAAAGTGGAATAGGTTTAATAACACAGCATTTAATTACTCATAAGTAGAGTGAATGAAATGTAGGTACTAGATGCATGTAGAATGTTTAAATATACATTGTGGATGTTTTATACAATTGCTGTTCAGTTAGCAGTTGTCTTCACCAGCCACCTACTTACTGCACAACATGTCTTCTCTGCCAATGGATGTGTACTGTATATTAAACCTGGTCTTCCCAAGTAGATACAGTAGTTCCTCTCTAATAAGGCCACACTTTTGCCAAGAAACTGTGGCCACATGAGGGAGGTGGTCTTTGGCAAAAGGGAGAATTAAATGGATTCATAATACAGTGAAATCTGTCTTGAGAGACCACTGCCATGAGAGACCACCTGTCTTCCAAGACCAGATATTCCTGGCAGAAGGTCCACATTTCAATGTAATTGAACCTGTCACCAAAGACCACCTGTCTTGAGAGACCACATTTGTATGGCCAATGGGGTGGTCTGTTAAGACAGGTTCTACTGTAGCAGCGGCATAATTTTTTAGCCTCATTAATTAGAGAGAGTGGCCTGACTGTTCAGAATTGCCACTGAGAGAGGGACCACTGTACTAGTAATTAATAAACTTGGTTCACAACAGCTACTTACTTTCAGAAAAGACTTGAACTGCACCCCAGACTTTAACTCTTTTAGCAGCTGGAAGGCTGGCTTGATGCCGTTGCAGTAGGACTCGTACACCTCACACAGTTTGCCGAGCTGAGGGTGCATAGAGGCAGCAAACCATTAAACATAACATTGATGGTTGCATTATGAAGTTGAAGTGGTTGCATTATGATTGCTACAGCATTATGAGTGCTACATAATGACTGAGTATTTTTGTGACGATTATTTTTGGAAATAAAATTTATCTTTAAGTGCTTACCAATTTCAGTGATTGCCTATTTTCACAATTTCTAATGTTTGGATAATATTTCCATCTAATAATAATGAGGGAATCAAAAGGTATTGATTCATCACTACTGTTGGGCAAAATTTACAAATCAATCACTTATTTTTCAGACAGCAATTGTGTAAAGAAAATCATCTTTAACATTTAACTATTTTCCGATCTTTCACATTTCATTTGAAAGTTTAATTTCTTTTTGAAGTGCTTTGTTGTTTGAACCATAAATTTGACTAACACAAGTACAATCCTTACAATATGATACCCCATATCTTGTTACCCAGGTATTTTCAATGATTCTTGGCTAAGGAGACACTCACTGCTTGGATACACTATAGGGCCTGTTTCTTTAAAAATCTTAAATCCAAAACTACCGATAATCTTAAGCATGAAAACACAATGATTGCCATAATGATTAAGTTTGTTCTATGGACTTAAGATTTTTTGCTAATTAAAGCACAATTGGGATCAGCAGCATGCTGGTAATATTTGAACATCTTCCGATGCTTACCCTGCTTTCATACAGCACCCCCACACTGTGCATGTAAGGTTTGGCAGGTTGCTCCTCAGCTTCTGTATACTCCAGTCCTTTCTGGTCTAGCAGATCTAATACATGCTGGGATAGTTCCAACACCTGGAACAGTTCATGTTATATAAATTACATATATCATGCATCTTTGTTTGCAGTCATAGCATAATACTAGGGAGTATTGGTGTTACAAATTTGCAACATTAATGACTGCTTTCATTCGAAAGGCAAATTACCCTTGGTCACATGACTACCCTTTAGCCAATCTCATTCTGTCATATAAAACCTTGACCAATTATGAGTCAAGGACACCATTCTTGTGTCTTAATTAAATACGCTTCTTTCAGGTAGCTTCAGAAGAATTTGCTGTCAAGGGGTTTAAATATCAATCTTCAAATTTTATGCTCAGTTACAATACAATAGCATATCATTTCTTTTTCACTGGCCTTGAACTGAGGCATATGACCATATTGAGGCATAATAAGCTCATGACAGGTGTTTAAAGTGTCGGACAGAGATACATTGCATACACTGCAATTATACGACTCCATTAAACCATTCAGCCACTGAGCAGTGCCCCTAATAACATGTACAAATCCAGGAACATTTTTCTCAATTACATAGCAGTACTGAGGTGATGTTCTCAGAAATGCTGATTCAGAAGCAAGTTTTGACTTAAGTCAGATTCTTGCTCAATCAAGTATAGACTCAAGTATTTTCAATAACGCCCGCTCCTGAAGTGTATACTGGCCACCCTTGACAGCAGCCAAATTACCGGCTATGTATACTGTTTTGGCCACATCTACTGCCTGCATATGCTTTATGCTCATGCGCTGTATACATCACCAAATTAAAGGCCTTTTATAATTTAATAATGTTTGCCTGAAGGGTACATGGCCTACTAGGAATAATCTATTTCATCATAATGCAACCATACCTGGTGCCAGTCTGTACTCCTTAGCTATATGGACTGGGACCTGGTATCATTGCATTATGATAAACCATGTGGCTCAAAAGGATTAAGTATAAACCAGTGGAGTTCCCAACACCATCAATTTTAAGACTGCCTTGCAATGTAATGTGAAACATATACAATGTACATGCGGAAACAAATATGCCGATATTATTTTTGACGCAGATAACATACTGTATAAAATTTGACTACCAACGCAGTATGCTAGCTCCGATACCAAGAGAAAGAAGACATATTATAAAATAATGCTTCTTCAATGCTCAATTGTATTCTATGAGATACATGTATTATATAACCTTTTAAATATGGCATCTCTGTATTTGACCTAATTCCTGAGTAAGTTGTGAAATATGAAAATTCAAATTTGAAAGCCATGAAATTATCATGGTTTGTTGAAATATTTGATGTTTATTTGTGATGTAATTAAACTTCCAAATTCCTGAGATTATACAGGGCTGTGAAATTGAAAGAGTTTTACTGTATATATTTTATTACCTGATCGAGATTCTGGAACAGTGTGGAGTGTTCTATAGGAGATATGACCTGGTGCCGGAGTGGCACACAGTAACGGTTCATGCCAAACTGCATCAACTCAACAAATTGTTCCTCACTCCGCCACAGCTTCTGCAATGCCCTCTGTCTGTCCTTCTCACCACTAGTCAGGGCCTGGCACAAATATAAATACATGCGGTGATTGTCACTATAGCGTGGAACCCCATCTTAATATCACCCAGGGAATACAGTGGTCCCTCTATTTTAAGACCACCCATGGGATCAAGAAAATGTGGTCTTATATTGCAGGTGGTCTTAAAATAAACGTCATCTAACACAGAAGATTTCCCTTTAGGACCAAATCAAGCGGCCTTATAATCAAGGGTGGTCCTAAATAGAGGGTTGTAAAATAGAGGGACTAGGGTAATCCTAGCGACCAGAATTAACCCACATGTAGAATGATCAACAGTTATGTAACAGTGCTACAGTGGAACCAGTCCTGAAAGACTACCCCATTGGACATAAAAAAAGTATCCGTCCAGAGAGGTGGTCTCTGGTGATAGGTTCAGTTATACACTCTAACCTACTCAAAAGACCACCGGTACATAAAGACCACCTGCTTATAGAGACCACATTTTACAGAATAGTGCACAATAGTTTTACAGAATACTTTTACAGCATAGTGCACGAACTCCACAGACCAAGTTATGCATCCTATAATCAAGGTGGTCTTGAAATAAAGGGTTGTAAAATAAAGGGATCGCTATACGTGTACAAATAGAAAAGTTTCATATCCTAGAATATAAGATATACCTGCATGCATTGGATACATTGCACCTGAGTTAGAATTTGCACAGACTGTGCTCTGATAATGAATACTACTTAGTCTTGATTTCTATTATAATCTCATGGTTCATTACTGTGAAAAATAGTGATGAAAATTGTCTTGTGTTAAAATGGCGCTGCATGGTTTTAAAATCAGTCAACATGCAATTTGGCCCAAATCCAGGACCTAAAGAAACATGGGATCATAAAAATAGCAAGAATAGTTATACCATTTTACACTGTAATTTGTGTCACCTATAGAATTAGTTTCACCTGAAAGTCCACTGGCCCTGTGGTAGGGGGGTCAGCCTCCAAGAGCGGGCTAGATATGTCCAGAGCACTCTCTGTACTCGACTCCTCGGTGCTTCCTGTGTCACCTGACCTGCTGGAGCCAATCCCCTTGCCTCGGCTGCTTGGTTGCCGTGACAACACAATGTCTCCGTTGCCATGGAGATTGGTGCTGGCTGATGAAGCCGTCTTCCATTGAGACTCCAGAACAGGGTTGTCACCGTTGATGGTGGCAAACGGTTGCCGTGACGACAGCCCTGGCTGTGCTGACAGGGAGTTGACAGGCGGTAGATGTCTCTCTATATCCAGGATGATCTGCTTCTCTGACTGCCTGTATAATAGGGAAGATACAGGTTGAGATACAGTTATGTACTGTGGGCCCATCTATTGGATGGCCATCTTAATATTAACCAGTTCGGGTTGAACATCATTGTCAACCTGTTTGGGATGATGCCTAGCCATTGCAGCCAGCAAGCAGCCAGCCAGTTTGGGAAATTCCACCTACTAGTAATTAAAGTCAACCAGTTTGGGATGGGATCTGGCTGACTTTAGGATGGACATCCCAAAAGCCAGTCATCTGTCAATCCCAAAGTCAACCACTTTCGGATTCCAACCTTTAGTTAAGAAGCCAACCAATTTGGGATCACCAAGTGAAATCAATAATAGGTTCAGATTTTGGTTGATTGAATGGTCAGACAACAACCATGTAGTGTGTATACTTAGGTACCACCAGTTGAAATAACGCAAATGACAGATGGCCTGGAAAGGCTAGATATATGCACATAGGAAGTACAGTGAACCTGTCTATACAGACCACCCTGGGGGACCTACTAATTGTGATCCTTACATACAGGTGCTCTTTATGTACAGGTTTATAACAAGGAAAATATTTCCCTCTGGACTTGCCAAAAGGTGGGTGGTGTCTCTATGCAGGTGGTCTTTAAAGCGGGTTTTACTGTAATGCTAACTTAGCTTATAATAAAAATAGAAATTTACTGGTACAGTGTTCCCTCTCTAGAGAGGATACCCTCTTTAGAAAGGACACAAACTTTTTTAAGGCAGCAAGTAGTACCATGAATACCCTCTCACTAAAGGACACCTCTCTAATAAACATGATTACCGGTAAGAGTATTATTTCACTGAAAGGGTGTTCTGATTAGAGGCGGGGAACTGACACTATTACAATTCACAGTAATACGGTAGTCCCTTATTTCAAGACCACACTAGGGACCTTGAAAATTTGGTATCATATGGCAAATGGTCTTATAATAGATGGTAGAACAAGCAATCCAAATTTTTGAGTCAAATTAAGTGGTCTTTCTTATAATTAAGGTGACCTTAAAGGGTTGTCAAATAGAGGGGTCACTGTACACACCCACTACTCCATGGGTGTTCCACTGTCAGGAGCCCCCCCCCCCAAAAAAAAAAAAAAAAAAAGTGCCGCCACATGTGGAATCCTTCAAATGAAATCTACAAATCAGAAATGGAAAGATCCTATTCTTTCGTTTCGCAACATGTATTGGTGCTTTCTATGAAGGTTCCTGTCTTAAAAACTTTTCACATTGGTATTTAAGGCTGCTCTCTAAACTGCCATACAAGATGAGAGGCTTTGAGAGACCTTTAAAAACACCTTTGAAAGTCTCAATCCCCGCAAGATACTAGAAGATTTAGTTGCAATCAAGTTTGCAATATTCTGGCCTCTGCCCAAATCCACTTCCAACAGTTCTACTAGTTGTAAGGGATTTTCTCCATTGTACTTACAATGGCAGGCCAAAGACTTGTACAGTGTTTATTAAAACTTTTCGATTATTTTCACAAATTTATACTACATGTGCTGCATAGGTTTGGTTTCTTAACAATAAAGAAGAGTACAGAGGCCCCTGAAATGTAATAAAAGACTTTTGCATTTTAAGACAGATTGCCTCTATTTTATTATTTTCACAAATTTATACTACATGTGCTGCACAGGTTTGGTTTCTTAACAATAAAGAAGAGTACAGAGGCCCCTGAAATGTAATAAAAGACTTTTGCATTTTAAGACAGATGGCCTCTATTTTATTAAACTGCCTATCATCGACTCCAGTGTTATATTTTCAACATTCCCCGCATTTCAAGTTCAAGTAAAGACTATATATTTCTCCCTAAATGGGTGGTCTTAATATGCAGGGACCACCACAATACTTCAATTTATTGCCCATACATATCAGTTAATAACATTAATCCTTCTATTTTACAACTCTTTATTTTAAAACCACCTTACTTGAGCTTACATTACCAATGCAATTTTCCAATGTATCAAACCTCTCCTTTAAGACCATCTTTCTTATAACACCACACTTCCTTGGTGTCATCTGTGGGTGCACTTAAACTGGAGGGACCACTGTGATGATAAATACAGTTTCATTTCGTACACATTATTACTTTTGTTTAATCTTAAAATAAGTACATAGTAAAACTATACCATTCATGCATACCAGACTGCATGCTAGAAATTTGTCTGAATCCCTCAGATGGAATATCCCAGTGAGACTGAATTTTGACAAATTTTTGAGCTAGTCCCTCTGAGAATCCCCCTATACATCAGGATTGCTCCTGGCACAATCACTTCCTTCTGGATCCAGTGTTAAGTATTATTATGGAGATCTGATATGGCGCCTCATTTCCATCTAAGTCATCGGAGCCAACATGAAGGCAATTTTCAGCACCATATTTTTAATACTTCCATTTGTTTTTTTGTTCTTTCTACACTCTGTCTTTCTTTGATTCACAGGTACCGGGATATGTATCTAAGCTATTTCCAACATGATAGATCTTCGGCTTAGTCTGACACTGATGCTCATTGATGATAAGTTGTGATATATGCTTGTTAGTTATGGCTAAGCTGTTCTGGCATCATATCTGCCCGCCCTTTTCCACAGACATCAAACAAAGCCAAAAGAACAGAAGACAAAATTCCAGTTCACACCAGAGTAGCTACTTGTCATTTGTGGAATATTATTCATTTCTTAGTGCTTTTTTATGCCCAACTTTGGCAGCAGTTTCACTGGTGTACAATGTATATAAATATATGAAAACTCTCATTTCTTCTTTCATTTCTTGTTCATTTCTCTCATTTCTTCTTTCATTTCTTGTTTATCCCTATACTTTCTTTTATCTTTCATTTATTCATTAACCCATTCATTCATTCGCCCATTTGTTAATGTTCCCTTGTTTGTTTGTGTATTATATGAAAATATATTTGCATATCAGCTTTAGGTACTGGTACAGTCACGGCATGAAGCCCTAGACGACTCCAGGAACGCCGTTTATTACTGGTTTGACCAACAGTTACGTTTGTTCAATCACTGTGGACTGGACTAATCTATCCAGTAGTTGTTGTAACCCCCAAAATAAGACCACCCACAGTTGAGACCAAAATGGTCTTAATGCTGAGGTGGTCTTAATTCTGAAACATTCTGATTGTTGCTTCGTAATTGTTGGTCAAACCAGTAATAAACGGCATTTATTCCTACTTCCGGAGTCATCTTAAGGTTTCATGCCATGACTGTACCGGTACCTAAAATTCCTCTGACAGCTGATAGGCAAATATACTTATCATATAGTACCTGGCACATGAAAGAAACTCACTTCAGTTCTTTCATTTCTTGTTCATTCCTATATATTATATTGGTTCCCTCATTTATTTATTAACCCATTCATTCACTCACCCTACGGTGCCTACCCACTGAATAACTCACCCACCCACCCACTCACTCACTGACTCTCCCAACCCACCCAACTTTCTAAGCTACCTATCTACTGACTATGTCACCTACTCACACACTTTCTCACCCACCCACTCAATGAATGACTTACCCACCTACATGTCTACCCACCTATCCGCACTCACACACCCACTCACTCACACCACCTACTCTGTTTCCTTCTTATACTCATTAAATCTACCCTATACTGTAAATTCATTAATGTTCGTGGGGATTAATGTTTGTGTTTCTGAGACAAACCCATCTTTGCAGGGATTAATATTTGCATTTAGTCTAGGTCTTGTTAATTATCTCTCTAGGTACAGATGAATTATGTTTGCGGGTATACCTAATTTTGTGATTTAAAGATTAGGTCACGAATTTCGCCAAATAAATCCCTCGCAAACATTAATGAATTTATCCAGCAGCTCCCTTGAAGCACAATGTCTTGGCCAGTAATGTCATTCCCAACGGGGAGTACCTGACAATCCTTGCTATGCTATCAGCGATGGATCGGGCCACATTCTGTCCATTGATACGCATGATACAGTCATCCTTGCGCAGTCCAGCAGTGAATGCTGGCGAGTTCTCTTCAACGCGTCCAACCTTTACTGGGCTCGAACTCATGACCGTGAACCCGTAACCGCTCTTCCCACGTTTTATCACCAGCTAGAACAGAATACGATATGCGGTATAAACCTTAAGTTTCAGTCATTTCAGTCAGTCCAGATGTATGCATCGTATAGTAGCTTCTCTAATAGGCTTACCCTCTTTGCCGGGAAGGTATGGCCACACTAGAGAGGTGGCCTTTTGTGAGAGAGAGATGTAAATGCAATTGTCAGTAGCAGCAGCAAAAAATGCCACATTGGAGTTGATGGCCTCTATAGAAAGTGGCCATTATGAAGAGAAGGGGCACTGTATTCTTTCTTCCCCAGTTGGTGTGTGGGGATACTTGGATGATACCAGTGTATTAATATATCTAATGTTATCAATGTATGACATACTAAGGAAATATCCTATTTGCAGACAAATAATTAAGTTCAAAAGCAATGCACTGTACATTCATCACCATCAGCTTCCCACCAACCCATAAATCAAGAGCATGGGCACCGGCACAGGTCTTGCAACTTTAGACATTTTTAAAATAACATGATTCTTGCGACTTTCAAATTTAAATATTTGCAATATGAAATTGTATGTGCTGTTCCCATATTTAAATATTGCACTTTTTGTTGAAAATTTTGCAACTATTCTCTTTCCCCATACTGAAAATGCTACTCCACTCTATATGAGCAGTATACATAAATACACATGTAGAGAAGAACCTATGTATACACTGAAACCTGTCTTGAAAGACCACCTGTTTTGGACAGTCCTACATGTCAGTGTAAATCAACCTGTATCCAATACCACCTGTCTTGAAAGACCATATTTTTGTGGCCAATGGGTAGTCTTTCAAGACAGACTCTACTGTAGTGAAACCTGTCTTGACAGACCATTGCAATAATAGACCACCTGTCTTGAAAGTCCACATATCCATGCAAGATGGCCCCATATTTCAGCGTAACTGAACCTGTCACCAAAGACGACCTGTCTTGGGAGACTATATTTTTGTGGCCCGAATGGGGCGGTCTTTCAAGACAGGTTCCACTGTACATGTATAAACATATAGCAGTGTATGTATAACTGACCACCAGTTTGGGGCAGAAAGTCCTACATTTCAGTGTAACTGAACTTAATTGTCGCCAAAAGATCACCTGTCTTGAGAGACCAATTTTTGTGGTCAGTTGGACAGTCTTTCAAGACAGGTTCTACTGTATAACAATGTAGCACTGCAGTGTATGTCTAACTGACCGTCCTGGCTAGGCTGGTGAGGGGGGGCTCCAGCTCCTGTTGTCCTTCCATGTGGATCTCAGCCACTGTGTTCATCCTGCTCACTGCAAGTACAGTATACAGCATTGACAGTATTACACCTAGATACCGAATGTATAGTACAGCAAAATACAGGAAGTGCTCACTGCAAGTACAGTATACAGCATTGACAGTATCACACCTAGATACCGAATGTATAGTACAGCAA
>JAAUYG010016758.1_pt1 | contig 18242 bp, 16 predicted proteins | sample 7278091 | NCBI WGS metagenome assembly JAAUYG01 (sample SAMN14350201, study PRJNA611818) | marine sediment metagenome | isolation source: surface marine sediment (0.6m) | place: French Polynesia: Moorea | collected 2018-08
CGGAACCGGCCCTCCCCAGGTCCACTAGGACTCCCACGGGAGAGCCTGTTGCTTAGTTAAGTTCACATCACATACACCTCCCAAGAGGATAGCCAGACAAGTCAACCCGCAGCCACCCACCAAGGTAGCTAGGCCGCGGATCCCGGTAAAAACAAATCGGCTCCCGTTTCCCGTCTCGGGTCTCGGGTGCCATAGTTCGCAGGCACACTTGTGTGGATAGTATCACCTTCGGGTCTCCTTCATCCCCTAGTCACATAGTAAACGACCAGGAAACCCCGATACACCACAATATACACAGTTTTACCCCAGTATTAAGAAAACACAGTTGTCAAAGGCCAAAGTAGAGAGGTCCTAGTATTTCAAGACAATCCGTTCAGGCAGAAAAGTATGGTCTTTAAATTGAGTGTGGTTTTAAAAAGAGGGGTAGTTATATTTAAACTATAAGAGTGGTGTCACATTGGCAGTCTTAATACAGAACCAAGTCGAGGTCTTTGATCACAGGGACCATTGTAGTCTTTAAGTTTGACAAGGTCTTATAATGAAGGCTGAAATAACTGGCTATTGACTTTTTGTCTGCCCATACTACATGTAGTGGGATAGGATACATACAAAGGATTAACTTCAGTTGGGTGTTTTATTTATTGCAGACGGTCAGACAGAGGTCGTATGTGACTTGGTCATGCAGTGACCGCCAGCACAGAATTTTAGTCCTCATTTTTCCACACTCATAGATAATGAGCAGGTAGTCTTTTTAAGTCTTTTTACGGTCTTAAATTTGCTCGTTATATACGCGAGTCTATGGTAATTCTAAAACAGAAAGTCTAAACTCTGGAGTGCATATTTCCAGGCTGGCACTGGCATGGAGGTCACCACAGCATATTTAAGTTATCACATGCAAATTTAAGCATCACATGCAAATAACAGATTATAATTCTGACAGGCCACAGTGAATCTCAAGGCAGTTGATTATACAGCAAAATCTCACTTTTTGACCACCTCCCATTTAAGACTACCTCAGAATCAAGACCACCTCCAAAACTGGATTTCCAATGGTTACTACATGTAGTCTCAGAAATTAGACCAACTCGCACATAAGACCAGTCTAATTTAATTCCCAGTTTCCAGTGAATGCATTGCTGTACACATACGGACTTACGGAGATATTATCTGCAAGTCCCTTTTATCAGACTAAGGCCTTGACATGCATTTAAGATATATGTACGGATTATGGCGATCCCATACCATACTACGTACTGCAGCAAAAATAGAGTACTATTTTATGGCAAGCCCCCATGGTCGTCTTATGTCCCTTTCCATCAAGGGACCACCTTGTTTATCTTTAAGGGGGAAGCTCCGCTTTACGTTCAAGGAAAACATTGTGACGGCGTCCTTTCTACTTTGCACTGGATACTGTGGTATTTATGCAGGAAGCACATTTTTTTCTATTTACATACCACAAGTAATTTTACACTCACTTAGCAGGCTTTATGATGGCATCATATTCCGTGGCAAGATGGCGTCTGACGTAGGTCTTGGAAGAAGGAATACCCAGCGCCGTTGCCAAGGCATCGGAGGTGAAGGTCGACTCGAGGAGCAGCACGCCTCCATGGACCCCGCTCTCCCGAAGGTTGTCACTGTATTCCTGCGATAGATAGCAGTAATTATAGGGCTAACAATAGAAGTTACACTGTAATTAATATAGATACATTCATTACATCAGTAAGGTGTTTTTTTTAGACAAAATATATAAATTCAATTTATATTGAACTCACTAATTTTCTTTGTTCAACTATGTTGCATATTTTGTTTCAATTGTAGAGAAATTATAAATGAAACTAATTAAAAAATTAAACTTTATAGCTAGTAGAAAGCATCATAAACTGAAACAGTCAAAGAATGATGAAGAGTAACTACCATCCCTTTACGATATACTCACATTCAGATCTACACTGTTGACCCACTGAATTAAGCGATGGTTGGTCCACACTAGTGGATCCACATTTTTGCTCTCGCATTCACTACGTCTCTCAATCAGGACCTGAAACAGACATCCCATAATACTTAGAGAGAAAACTTTCCCTTAAAAAACAATTACCCGGTACTCACTTTTTCTCCTACAAAAAATGCAGATTGAAAGGTGATGAAAGGTTAGCAGCAGAATACAATGTACATTTGTACCGAACATTAACAGTCCAACAATAGTTACCAGGTATCATGCAATTTTAATACATATTCAGGTATAACCACAGCAATTACGAATACAAAAGACCACTGTGTACCGGTCGTTGTACTGTGTAAAGCCAAACTTGGCAAATCTTTGTTAAGCTTATTAGTCAATGGTACTATAGCAATATTATAGCTACATTAAGCCCCACCATAAGACCACCCAAGAAAAAAGACCACCCCAGAATATACTTATTTTAAGACCACAAGTGACACACCAGTGGTATATATATGCCAGATAGTTTCGAAGTAAGTCATGTACCATCATTGGTCTTAATTCTGGGGATCCACTGAAATTAGTTTTAATGCAAAGATTTATAAAGAAGAATGGTTCTGGTTACTACATATATCAAGGTCAGCTGTGTGATATATACCTCTTTGTCGAAATCTAGTCGCCGAAGCAGTTCCACCCCGTGTAGCAGACTGGCTTGGTGAAACTTGCGATTAACTCCCAGGTGGCGCTCCAGGTCCTTGCGACTGAGCACATTCAACAAACGCCCATCGACAAGTTGTGCCTCGAAACCAGGAGAGTACTGGGGTAATCCAATGTCTGCCAGCCAGCGATGGGCAACCCATGTATGGTCCAGCCGACTCAATTTGGGATATTTTCTATATAAAGACCAGTAAACGGTGAATTTAGAGCCACAGAGGTTAAGTAAAACAAACGGGCAATCTCTGCCCATGTTTTACAATTAACCACAATCAAATCCTAAATTTCTGACAACAGTTACACTCTTACTACATGTAAATGCACTGAAAATAAAAATTTCCATTTCCATTTCCATTTTTGTGCTCCTTTACTCACATTTTTACAAGGTGTAACAAACTTCATGAAACGTTTTTCGAACACAACACTACAGGTATGCCAGTCATTCCGAATTGTTTCATAATCTACACAAAGAAACAAATTTTATTACACATTTGGAAAAAAGAGTCATTATCCAGTAATACCGGTGCAAGAGCTATAATGGTCCAAACAGATCTTTCTTATATCAAGTTTAAATTCTTACATAGTACTGGGGTCACGAAGTTGCTCTATGGCCAGACGCAACTTCCGCCGGTGTAACGGACTGTCTAAACTGAGGGCAGAATCTAATTCTGAATCACTGAGGCCAAGCAGGATCTAGTAGAGAAAGGAAGAGATCATCTATATTAAATTAATGCATTCTTAAGGTGTAAGTATCCATTAGGGAAATAAAGTTATTGATTGCCAAGATGTCATTGAGTTTTTGTGACAAATTTTGAGTTTGATAATACTAGATATAATACAATAACACGTATTGGTGCTGGCAGAGCTCTAATATCAGAAGTCTTTATATGCATGCATCATGATGAACCATGTATGTGCAACTGCTGATGATGCATTACACTACCATGTATGGCTTGTTGCCACTATGGGTGCATTATGATAGCTGCTACTCTTCACACCAAATATTTTGTGGCAAACAAATATATATTATAAAGTTCTGAATCTTTCATTTTCTAAATGCATGACTTTTTTTACTTGGAAATTCACCTTTCCACTCTTGATGTTTTCGGCACATGTTTTTCCGTACAGCGGCATGTTCATTTCGATTTCCAGCCAAGCCAGGACATGATGGGCCCTCCACTGGGCCACAGCAGTCTCCCTCGCCTCTGTCAGCACCGCTAACTTCTCCTGGTAGTTATCCTGGGATAGCACACTCAGGCGAGGATTCACAGGGGTGTCACCATGCTCTGGAAAATGTGGCAACTTTAAACCTGGAACCGCTGCTTTTTGATTTCATTGAAATGTCAACTTTTAAGACCACATACAGTGATCCCTCTGATTCAAGACCATTTATATATTTATAATTTACCATTTGAGAAGTAACCCTAATTTTAAGACTCGCCATCAGTGATACCACTCTTATATTTTCAATATTAATATAATTAACCATCAATTAAGATAATATTTATTCTGGGTTAATGAGTGGTCTTAAAATGCAAGCACCACTGTATATCCATTACAGAATTGTTTATTCCCAGCAAACAGAAAGTACATTTTAATAAGGCATCATCAATACCATCTTCATTTCCTCTGTTGGAATTCTAACAGGTCTTATTTATACATATATACATGTACCGGTTTGTCAGTTTCATCAACAATGTACCTGCGCTCATTTTTATACAATATATAGACTGGGTAACCTTGTTTTGATTAACGATTCTGTAACTCTGCGCTAAGATGGCAAAGTACCATGCTATATGATGCAACTACCAATGGCACCTGTATAATTTAGGACATTTCCAATACTCAATATGTGATGTTATACAGTGGGTGTATGCTAAATAGTAGGTTTGTTTATGGCAAATGTTATGTACATGTATGTGATAACCATGTGAAGGAAAGCATTAAAACCAATATATTTAACAGGTTCTGGATAAAGCACATACATGTATCTTGGACACTAATTTTCCTACAGAAATCGTGAGCCTAATAATACAATTGCTATGTTAAAACAGTTATGTATCACAGAAAATACCCATGGAGTACTAAAATTAGTAATCAAATCGCTTAGTAAGGCAAAGGCAACAAGAAAGATTCTCTGAACCCATGAACACAAACTGCAAGTCCTATACATGTTTGAGCAACAGTATAAGTGGTGTAGGAAAAAAATTCAGGCTGTATTCCTCAAAAATAAGACTCGGAAAGTGTAGTTAGGCTTAGCTATGAGGTATTCACAAGACAGAGAATTCATTTGTTAAACTGCACCAGTGGATGTATTAGTATGCAAACACCACAAAAAAAAAATGCAAACACCACAAAGTTGCAACATGATTAGCAAATCAGCCGGAGAAAGGAATAATTACAGGTATTGTGGGGAAAGTACTGGTAAACAGAAATTATATTCACCAGAAAAAAAATGTTATTATAAATCCATGATCGGCATTACGCTAGAAACAAATGGGAAAATAACTGGTGCCAGTTTCTAGAAAAATCTTAACTTTTAAACAAACCAGTATGGCATTGAATGTATGGCATTCACATTGGTAACATTGACTTTTATATTCAAACAGAAATATTAAACTGAAGAGATTTTAGAATCTGGCACCTGGTGCTATACCTGAGACAAATAATTTTTTAAAAAGTGTCAAAGGGTTTTACATATGTGACCCAAGAAATAGACAATACAGCCCCCAGATTCTAAGACAAAGAAAACCTGATTTATCCACTTGTCTATAAACATACTAGCATATATGTATCAGTGTTGATTATCCAGAAGTCAGATTACCTAATCCAACGAAATGTACAGTGGCCACTCGGCGTGGCGGTCTTCTAGCTCGAAACTCAGGATTGCATTTGACTGAAATAGAACACACCTGTCCCTAATATTTCAAAATTAGCCTCCATATTGCAGAGGGATACAGATGTGTAAGCTATGAAAATAAAATGTAACTTTTTGTGGTAGAAATGTAAATTCACAGCTCAGAAAATTAACATATTGCAGGAAAAATGGTAATAAAATGTAAAGTAATACAAATTTAGTGTCAATCATTCACAATGAAACAAGTGAAGTATTTCTCGCATGTTTCATTATATCAGGCAGTGTGTTCATTCAAATTGTTAATGCTCAGAGAGCAGAAGCTAACAGATTAAATTAAGCTCATACACATGATACATGTACCAATCCATATACTGGTGTGCAAATACAGTGCTGAATTGGTGTGCTACAAACTTAATTCTACAGTGTATTTGGATGTACAAGCACTAATTCTAATGGTATGTACTACTATTAAGGACCCAAAATTATTAGTATAAACCTCCAGAGCATATAGATATAAGCCATGCAGAAACAATATCCCAGAGTCAAAGGGCTGTCCTTGGGTATGTTGGTTTTTTGGTGGTCGTCAGTATATGAGCATGCAAATCTTCTAGGGATCATGCAACTTGTATGGATAGTAGGGGAATTTCCACTTTCAAGGCAAAGACAAATTTCTATTAAAGACAGGCTAGCAACTTGAACTTTCATGTTTCCTAGGAACGCTACCCAGTTCATGCGCAATGCATGCAACAAGATCACGCAACATGATGTTTCTTAACTTGTTCGCTACATGTATTCTCCACGCAAAAGCGTTGCTATGGTTACCTTCCATAATGCTGGGGTCCGATACCGCAATCGAGCGGCGTACGCGTGGCTTTCCGAAAATCCTAGAGAATGTGCTTTGGCTTTTGTTTCTTTTTCGGCGCAGTGCGTTAAGATCCACGTGTTTCACAATGTCAGATGTTATCGTAACGTAATGATTGTCTCTATGTGAACCCAGCACCATGTTATCTTCACTGGACCGTGACGATTCTGCTGCCGGGGTCATCTGTTCAAGACTTTCTGTTGATAGCTGCTGGCTTGAAACGCGTGGGCCTGGAATCGGGTTTATAGAGCACATGTAAAGCTGATCAATACATAATCTCCTATCTAAAGTCTGCCTGAGGGAAGGTAAGTTCTTAATTAAAAGCAGGCACTACAGTAATAAATATGTGTGCGGATCACATACATTTTGCAGTAAAATAAAAACAAACAACGGGCAGAACAAGTCTTGGATTACTGATCTTATAGACTGTGGTCCTTAGCTTCACAGTTCTCAAATACAGTGCAGATACAAGACCACTCGTGGTTGAGGAGACAGTGGTCTTAATTTTGAGGTGGTCTTAATTGAAGACTGTAGCGACTTGAATTGATGTTGCAATCATTATCACCTGTTTTGGCACTGTATGACCCTTTTGGTGTTGATGTGCCGTTAAACTGTGATACCACCACCACATCCATCATGACAGACCATTATATGGATTTTAATTCTGATCATTTTGATGTGGCTGAAAAAGTTAATAGGCTTTATGGATTTCACACCCGGGATTTCACATCAATTATGGATATGGACCCAATTAATATGTTTAACGCTGTTGTGTCGAAAAACAGATGTGCTCATGTTATTTGTTATGTCATGTTATTAGGGCGTGTGTGTACCCTGGGCTGTGTACCACATAACCTCTCAATCGCTTTCCGTTATCGTAATGTCTTGTTCCGGGTGTACTCTGAACTGGCATTATTATCCCACTGTTAAAGAACCAAACACTGAGTTCAATGAATTCAACTCTTAGTTGTACCTTCTCCAAACTGTCGAAGTTCCATTTGTACATGCAGCCAGAAGATAGTGTATGTGAATTAAAGTTCAGTTTTGTACCAAATCGCAGTACCGGTATTTTACTTCACTTGCATGTTCATTCCTAAATGATATTGTTCAGTACTTAAAGGGTAAGGAAGGCACAATCCATATTTATGGTCTGTTTTGTGTTTTGAGGTACCGGTACATTGCCCAATAGCAAACCTTCAGCATGTACTCCCTGGCCAGTTCCATGTTATATGTATAAAAGTACTACTGGTACTACATGTACTAATTTATGAGCTTCATTCAGCTCAAAATCAATTTTTTTACAAGGCATCATGAAGTGCTTGTTTATTATCAGGAGAGATGAATTTAATATTTACTTTTTAAGATTCCTGTTAAATATCTCACCCTAAACTAGCTTTTGCTTTATGTGTAGATGTGCAACAACCAATTTCTTTTTGTTATCCAGAATATGAATATTCTTTTTCGTTTCCTTTCGTCCTTTCAGAATCCATGTTACTCTGTATAGTAAAAACACTTATTTTAAAGACCACCCCACTTTTTGATGTCCAAAGGTTGCACACCATTATTACTATACTATTTCGGATCAAGACTAGCTCAGAATCAAGACCACTTTAACCTTTGACCTCAGGACTGGTGGTCTTAATAGGGAATAGTGTAGTCCCACTGTAATAAGGATACCCCTTCCGCCAAATAATTCTGTCCTCATTAGGTGTCCTTTGGTGAAAGGGAGGATTAAAGGCATTCATAGTACTTGTTGCCAAAAAGTCTCCTTATTACAGGTGTGTCCTTTGGCATGAGTTTCCATTAAGAGAGGGCCACTGCAATATGGATAATTGGGTTTAATTCATAAGCCAACCTAGCTGTAGTCATCGGACTCCCTTAGCCAATCGCATTGCACTGTGTCAAAGCTTTGACCAATCATGAAGCACCACCATTTTGGCTTCTTTCAGGTATATTCAGAATTATTTTCCCGTCAAAGGGTTTAAAATACTCGCCATTCCCACTGTAGAAGCATAATGCAGCATCTGAATAGGCACTCCTGTCCAGTTGTAGTTCTTGCATCAGATGTACACATCATGAAAACACAAACTCACACACTGAGCCTATATGAGCCTTTATTGTATGTATATGGAGACTACAATACATTTTTCTCAAAAACTGGTCTTCAGTTTACTATAAGTCAAAAGAACTGTAAACATATATGTGTATATATAGAAAAGATTTGTTTTGTACACAAGATTGGTAAGATATATATTGTTTGGCTACCGGTACATTGTTTATGAATACAAACTGAACACTACGCAGTGGAACTTCAACAATCTACAGAGTACAGTAGTCCCCACACCTACCCCAATACATACCCAGGCCAAGCCAATTACACGGAAGTTCCTGTCAGCATATTGCTGGTTCAGGCCAAGCCAATTGCACAGTAGTTCCTGTCTCAACATTTTAAATTTTAATACCCCGGCTAGGCCAAGCCAATTGCACAATACATTCCTGTTTCTTAAAGTACATATCAATGGATCAGGCCAGGGCAATTACACAACTTCCTTCTTTTAACACATCAATGAGTTAGGCCAAGCCAATTGCACAGTGCTTTCTGTTTCTTATTAACACTATCAGGTGTAGCTAAGCGAATTACAATGTTTAAGCCAAGCTACTACAAAACTAAATTTGTCATAAATTCTTGTTCTTAAGCATAAGATTCAAGCAGGCAAAAACAAAACTCAGAAAAGAATATCACCGGTTATTGCAAAAACCCCCCCCCCCCCCCCCCCGAAAATTATGTTACTGGCTATTATACATCCAAACCAAACATTACAGAAATTTAAAAAGCCCTAACAGATATTTCTTTCGAATATTTTTGGGCGACTCATTTCAGCATATTACTGCATCAGGTACACACTGGGCTTATATGGATAAAGCTTGGTTATAGTCAAACAAAAAATGCAACACTATTAACACTCGTTTTGTTCTATGCCTCATCTAAATCCTTTGCTGCAAAATGAGCATTAGTTTGGTTACAAAAAGATACCAAACACATTATGCATGGTGAAATAGTAAAGTACAACGTTATTATAAGTTTTCTTTTGATCTTTTGAATGACACATGGCTCAGGTCGACTCATACCGAGCTCAGGCCGATATATACAATTTACTACCACTACTGCCACAGCCTGCCTAGGCTTTGGCAGTATCTCCTAGGGAGAGACTAAATTTCAGCCAATCACGATGTGGCAAACTGCTATGTATATAAAGTTCTAATTCTTGCTATCTGTACATGTATTTACTACCAATGTTCTTGGCAACTAGGGTCAAATTTTGCCTTCTAGGAGGCAGCATGATTTGCATTTGTGAATTTCAGCTTTCAAATGTGAGCAATACAGATTTTTTGGGACAGGGTTATTCCCTCAAGTTTAAATTTGAAACCTTCGTTTTATTAACACTAGGTGCCAAGTTTTTTTTTTCGACTATGGCGGTGTAATAAGAGACGGCACAGGTCCCTCCTATCTCCACACAGCGTCGCTCACCACGAGTTGCTGCGTACAATCAACCCTAACTCTCTCCCCCCCAATCAGTGGCTACAGCTGGCCTGTGAGTGTATATAGGTCATGCTGATGTACTACAATACAAGTTCAGGATGGATACCTCGCCTTGTCTTCAGGAAGCTCCAGTTGTGATACGCCTTGCAAAGGCAGCAATTTGATTGGTCAAAAGTTTGACCTAATATAAGCGGGTCTGGGCCAGCTGTAACCACAAGTAGCTGGGAAAGGAGAGCATTAAACCTTGCATCTCAACTTGACATTACATTTGTAATATTTACCTTAATTACCGTATTATATACACATGAATTTGCGCACAAATATGTACAAAAATATAAATTGGCTATCAGCGTTTTGATTGATTTGGTCCACTGCGAAAATGAGACATGACTTGTTCGAGCTAAATTTTAGGAGACGACAAATGCATGTGGCGAAATTACAAATATATGTGACAATTTACAAAACATCTGAAACTTACAAACATGTGACAATTACAAAACAAGTTAATGATGAACACATTTAAAGTCATAATGTTACTTTTGCTTCTTGGGAGAGGAGAATACGCTAGCAAGTTACAAGGTCACACACATCAAGTCAAGCAATCTTATGCAAGTATAACGGATCCAATTTGATTTTACTCGCTAACAATCACAGTTGTACCATTTCAGTGGTTCAAGTGTTCTCGCTTCCACTGAGTTCCTCGCTTTCAAGTGTATGCACCATGCTACAAAAACAAATCTTTTAATTTCTATTTTCATTATACTTAAAACTACAGTGACATCAATACATCACTTTGCTGGCTATTATTACAGTTTCGTCAAAGCAAACCAGCATGCTGGCATAAACTGGAATTAAACGACGGAAGAAGCTTAACTGTATGATCGTACTCGATGTACGACTAGTGTCTCTACTATGAAAACTACTATGTCGCCAAACAAAGCCGACCACAAACAGTTCTTGATGCTATGAACAGTTCTGGATTAAATTCTTGCCCAGTCGGGATTAAAATATCCATACGACCTCCATAACCACAAGAAACAACGGAAAACACAAATCCATTCCTGATTTTGTAAACATACAAGTTTTCTATAAACATAGAACCATTAGCCACCTGAAGAAATTACAAGCCCATGAGTAAACTTCAGAACCACTTTGATTTTTCTTCACAAAAAAAAACCTCTTTGATTTAGGCATTTTTTGATGCAACTTGCTAGCATGAAAACATCACAGAACGTAACAGCCGAGCTTTTACTGTTGGACGCTGAATCATTCGAGGGATAAATCTCTTTGGTCCTTTTGAAGGAAAGCAATTTAAAACTCTGTAGGCATTCTGTATAAACCAGTATACATTGTCAGACAAACTGTCACACAGCAAATCTGTTAACTGTCACATAGCAACCTGTCAACCGTCACATAGCAACCTGTCAACTGTCACACAGAAATCTGTCAACTAACTATGTACTGTGCTGCATGTTTAGGGAGTAGATTCCAACAAAAGTCCAGCATTTACATCTGAGTTCACCGACAGTTTACTAATCGCCCTGGCTTTGCCAGGAATTGTAAACTATAAAGTTTGTGTTCTATATCTGGATTCACTGGACTTTTGATCCAGATTCTGTCTATCACACCTTAGTCTGCCCATACAGTGGGGGTTAGATATACACTGCGCCTTCCTTGGTGCCGCCAGCTTTGCCTTGTAGGGCGGGCGGTGGCGCCAAGTGGTGTGCAACCTGTGGTGGGCTCGAGATTCCTTCCGACCAATCAGACTGCGCGGAATGTGGCGACGAGGACGACCACTGGCCGGGGGAACATCCTGGAGAGTCTGGAGACGGGGTGAGATAGTGGTCCGGTATGAGACTGAGTTCCCTCCCCGCCGCCGAGTCTGACCCCAAATGGCTGTGTTGGGAGGGCGGGGTGGGATACTGATGCCCCGGGATAAGGTTCATTTGAGTTGCTGGTGCCATCTGGGGGTAGTGTCCAGCATGAGACAGACCATTGTCATGGAGACAACTGGGGGGGTAGCTGCTCGGTGGGCTGGCACTCGGCTGGCCTTGGCAGCGACTTGCTTGCTGTAGTGCCTGCATGTGTGTTGGGGAGAGAGGCAAGTTTTTCCGTAGCGGGGACACAACGCTACGCTGGCTCGCTGGGCTGACAGAGTTGGGGTATAGGGGACTGCTGGAGGGTTGGCTGAGGGGACTGGCTCCGGTGGGGGCCACCTGACCACCGGGACTCTGCGATGGAACGCCAGGACTCGCCTGCACGTTCTGCCCTGGACTGCCAGACGAGCTCAAGGGACTACTGTTGCTAGGCAACAAGTCTTGAGAAGCGTGGAGAAGAGCGTCTTCGGGGTTGGGTTGGTTCACTATTTGGCTGTGTGTAAGGTCTGACAGCCAGTCCTGGGGCAGCTCATTAATACTGGCACTGAGCTCTGCCTCAGTCAGCTGTCGTCCACCCGGGTCTCCATGTAACACGCCACCTGCTGGGAACAGACCCAGTGAGCCATGGCTCAGTGACTCCATACCAGGCCCCACTGTGTGGATACCAGCTCCTAGGTCCGCCATCATGCTGTGACTGCCTTGGCACGCGCTCTCATAGGATGGCGGATAATCGAGATTGGCATCTGGCGATTCCAGATTCTCCAGACAGGGGGAGCTGCTGGGTATCGTGCTGCCGGAACTCAGGGACGAACTTTCACACGTCTTCTTCTTCTTAGACTTGGCTTTATGGGTAGCGGGGGGCAGACGGACAATCTGACCCTTGCACTCTGCACCCATGGTCGGCAAGTTACCCAAGTCTTTCATTGGCTGGGAACCAGCGGTAGCGCCATGACTACCTGCTAGCATATACGTGGCATGTTTGGGTGTCCGCTTTCGGCCCTTGTTTTTGGTCGGCGGCAAACGGTTGATGTAGGTGGACAGAACATCGGGTGACGATGCGAAACCATTGGCCAATGCGACAGTTGGGCTGTCAGCGTGGTACTCCTCCAGCAACTGCACGATATCGGTGTGCATTCGCTCCTGTGCAATGTCGCGGGGGAGTCGGTCCATGTGGTCGGTCATGTCTCGGTTTGCGAAGTGACTCAGCAACAGCTTGGCAGCCTCGTAGCTGCCTTCCCGGGCCGCCAGGAACAGCGGTGTCTGGTCGCGGCTGTCCTGGGCGTCACGGTTGGCGCCGTGTTGTAGCAGAACCATGACAGCCTCCACATTGTTGACAGCAGCCGCCCAGTGGAGGGCCGTCTTACCTGGAAGATACCGAACACAGAGAATTGTCACAGAGTGGGGGATATAGGGCACAGACTCATGGCAGTAATAGCATTGCAAATGTCTAAGTTCCTGTTAATTTAAACAGTGTCAGCTATAAATGACAAAGAACTACTATAAATGACAATGACAGCTATATAACACAAAACCAGTACTAACCAGGAATTGTACAGGAAGATACTCGCCTCACCTAGAAGATATAGCAGCCACAAGACAAATTGATTATGTCCCTTAGGACTAGTTAAGGTATAGACTAATCAGTCATCCATAAGAACCTAAGACATTTTTTTCACTCTTCTCACAACAACAAGCCTTTGTATGTATCTCTCTACTACACAAACAACACCCAGTTGCTGAAAGCATCTCTTCCTATCTTCACCTGGAATCCAGGAAAAAAACTTTTTTTTTGGCTTACCATACTCATCCGTGGCATTCACGTCCGCGTTTGCAGCGATGAGCTCCTCCACCATTGCCTCAATTGCCAGCCTAGCTGCGAGGATCATCGGTGTTGTCCCGTCATTCATACGTGCATTGACGTTGGTGTTGCGGTTCCGCAGAAGGATCTGGAAGGCCCCCTGTGCATCGGCTGCTACAGCAGCATGCAGCGGCGTGCGTCCAGTACTGTCCTGGCAGTTCGGGTCTGCGCCAGCATCCAGCAGCCGTTTCGCTGCGTCGGCTCGGGCGTAGCGAGCCGCAAGGTGCAGTGATGTCTCTCCTGAAAGCAAGAGGCACAGTGTTAATGTGGGTAAAATAATTAATTCAGGGTCAAACTGTATCATATACAATCTTTCTGCATATTACCGTAATTCTATTAAGTGCATATGCACTAAACAAGTGCACACTGCGATTTCTGTAAGCCATAGCAACATCCCAGATCCTAGCTTGCAGGGATGAACCAACAGGAATGTTCAGTTAGAAATGTTCGCTTTTGTTTAAAGCCACTTTGAGCTCAAGGGAGTGAAAACAGTATGTGTTTCACTACAAATTTTAGACAGAGTTTTTTTTCAAGCACACACGTCAAAAACAAGATTTTCTTTCAAGAATGCTCATAGATCACAAACTAGCCACAGACTCTATTTTCTAAGTTGCTAGGATACACACCAATCCAGTCGGTCTGAGAGTGAACATTCGCCCCTTTCTTAAGAAGGTCCCCGATAATAGCCGTGGAGGGATGCTCATCCGGAATCAGTTCTCTGGAGCCGCTGCTGTCCAGATGAACCCCAGTGTCCAGCCCGTTACCGCAGAAAGACGCGATCATCAGCGGTGTGAATCCCCCTGCACGCAAACAAAGCAGAGTATGCAACTTTATAGGTAATATCATTATTAAACATATTTTAACCAACATTTTAGCAAATTTTAATGGAAGGATTAGATTGTATAGTTTATGTACACATGGGGTGAGGGATTTCATCCCACAGCTTTTTCAGAATCCTGCGAGATCTTTCACCACGGCTTTACCGTGATTATTCTATTAAGGGCCAATGCTCTATAAGAGCCCAGTGTGGTTCCTACAAGGCTTGCACTAGTGTCCCTCCCGTTAGCTGGTACAGTTAAACCGCAAGCAACCTTTAATTGGACAAGTTGGTTTACTAAGTAAATGGTTTAAATCTGCAGTTATGAAATTTGTGTTTATACAGCTTACTATAATTTACGTTAATCCTGCATTCTTTACCTGGCCCACGGGCATCAACATCCACTCCTTGCCATTGGTCACCGCCAGAGGGCGGGCTGAGGGCGGTGATGCTGGGGTTCGGCACCTTGGCGGCCTTCAGGTGGATGTTCGTCCACTGCCGGGAATCTGTAGACCTTTCTTCACAGTTGTCAGGATCAAACTGGAAGGACGGGAAACGGATAGATTAATTTTTATAGCAAAGATAGACAGCGGCAATTCTCACAGTGATTGGGATCACCTGTTAAAGCTACACGGTGAAACCTGTCTTGAGACCACTGCCATGCGAGATCACCTGTCTTGAAAGACCAGATATTCCTGGTACAAGGTCCTACATTTCAATGAACCTGTCACCAAAGACCACCTGTCTCCAGAGACCATGTTCTTTATGGCCAACGGGGTGGTCTTCCAAGACAGGTTCTATTGTAGTATCCATCTTCAGATGGACCTGATCACATTTTCTGAAGTCAAAAGAATGCTTCTCGTTTAATCTCAACAGTCCATGTGATCCTGTAGTCAAAATGTACACCGCCCCTGCATTTTAAGACCACACATTCACCCAGAAACAATGTGGTCCTAAATTGAAGGTGGTCTTACATTTTGTATTGACAGTCCAGGAGTTGTCAATACAGGTCAATCTTTAAAATAGAGGGGTCTATGGAGCTTTGGTCTTTAATTGTAGGGACCACTGCAATATATGACAATACATATCTCAACATAGTCCAACCAGAGCCATAGTCTCCCTCTGTTTTTAAGTTAGTACAGATTAACTTTTCTAAAACCATTTAATGTGAAATTCAATCCAACCATTGGTCACCTTAAATTTCTTTGCCTTGGAGATGGAATCGTCGTCACTCCACTCTGGTGACAAGGTGGCGCTTGCCTCCAGCGAGCTGTCAACCCCACCAGACGCCTGGTTGCCTAGCGACTGTCCATTGTGCAGTTCCTCCCCCTCGGGGCCACGGCGGCGATCCGAGCTCTTTGTGCCTGCTTTTGAACCGTGCCCGAAGAAATTCTCAGGGAACCAGGTGTTGCCGTGAGCGCGTTTCCGCGAGACGGTGAAGAGTACGCCAAGGAGCAGGGCCACGATGACAACAAAGGCCACCGTGCATACAGCGATCAATGGGATCTGATCCGTAGGCCCAATAACACTGTCATCCTCCGCTATAAATAGAACAGGAAGTTACATAAATATCTCTGCCACTTTCGTAAGAGCCGTGTCAGTCTTACAGATAATGTCAGTGAAACAGAAATTCTGAGCATGAAGGGATATCATATCACACTCCGAATGAAGGAATGAATGCAAATATCTTTCAAGCAAGGTCCCTATATTTTAAAGACTGCCCATTCTGCCAAAAAAACATGGTTCCAAAATGGTTAAGGGGTACTGATATATTACCTTGGAAAATATAATATTATGGTGGCATTACCGATGAATACTTTGAAAGCAGAGGGAAGACTTCAAATGAAAGAGATTTAAATCACAGTCACCACTGTGTTGACATAGCAGTGTGAAAGTCGAAAATTGTAAACCTCCCAATACAATCCATAACACAATTACAATGTATATTAAAGGATTTCTGAAATACTTATACTTTGAAGTTTAATACTTTTTCCCAATAGTGAATGCAATATTGTACTCAGTACATGATCTATGTATGAAAGTACATTCTGCCAGGTTCAACAAGCTCTAACACTTACAAGAGATGCTGCCGATGGGCATATTGGTCTGGTAGCCCTGACGCATCGACTCGGACAGGAAGTCAGCGGCCGATTTTGCTGAGGAGATGCACTGCTCATGACAATGCTTGTTGTTCAAGCTGAAATATCCTTTAGTCCTGGGAACAGAAAGTATACGACATTGCTCGCCTTTCTACACATGTAAATATTTGTGTTACACCCATCTTTAATCAGTTTTGTTAGTCAAGATTTGGAACTTTGACAACAATTTTATTGCCATATATATCAATCCATATATTAAGAAATGTGTCTCATTATACATGACTATCTGGGTAATCATTATCTTGTTTTGAAACTACCCACAATCGCAAGAAATAGCAGTAAATTCTTTTATGTGTATATGATAAACGGTCTTGGGAAAGAGGAAACTAAACCATAAATTTCACCCAAAGCAATTAATGTTTCACACACGACTACCCCATGCATGGTTTATCAAATCCCTCTGCTTACCCCGCCTCAGCAGCTCTCTTAGCCCGGTTGCCTAGAATTGTTTGACCCCACTCGTCGTCGTAGACCGATCGTTTCTCCCGGCCCATGTATCGGTCATCCTGCGATGGGAACCACGGGTAGATCATGGGATGCCCACTGCCGTCCAATTTCACGGTCAGAACCGTGTTGAGAAGTTGGCCCAAGTCGCGCAGGAATCCCGCGACGCGTTCCCTGAAAACTTCCGGGCGCACCAGCACGATAATGATAAGGGTTCCTTCCACGTGGCCCGATTCGTCGGAGGGGTCGTCGCAGTCCAGCCCGTCCCAGCCACACCCGGGGGTGTTACAGCCCTGATCACAGAACCCGTTACCCGAGTGGTTTAGGCAGTACGGGTTATACATCGGATTACATTCCTTGAATGATGGGAGGCAGTCGTGTCCATCAAACAGACACTCCTCGCTCATACACGCCTTGTCGCAAACACCGTTCTTGAAGAGACGATAACAGGCAATGCCCTGTGTTATTGCGGAGCAGTTCTGGTAGGGGTGATTCTGGAAGCTGCAGTCGAGGCCGTCGAAGTCGCATGCGAACAGGTTACACTCCGCCTGCAATGATAAGACAACACATGGTTTGATACGTATCAACTGACTACATATATACATCGTGCACCTAGTAATGTTAACACAGCGGTCCCTCTCTTAAAGGACACTCTCTAGAGATCACACCTCTCTAGAAAGGACACAAATTCCTGGCAGCAAGTACTATGGATGCATGTAATGCTGCCTCTCACCAAAGGACACCTCACTAAGAAGGACACAATTCTTTGGCAGAAGGGGGTCCCTATTAGAGGTGGAGTACCGTAGCAAAAATGGTCCCTAAATACAACATATTGTAGCTAGATTCAAACGCTATTACGCATAAAGTGAAAATTTCGTCAAACTCACTTCGCATCGTTAATCTATAACATCTCATCAATTGTGCAGCTTAATCAATTCCCCCCCAAACTCTGTCAATTATCTTCTTCGTCCGTCGATTTCGACGAGGACCATCTCTATCCATCCTGGGGTTTGGGAATTCTTGTTTTGTGTGTACGGAGATGACTTGTCAGGCCAATCCTCGTTTGAAAATTTTTGGAGCAGTATGGACAGGGGATGGTGGCTGCCTTGGGACACTTGGAAGTGCCGTTTTTCCTGTCTTTCCTACGCTGCTCAGCTGTTGCGATTCTGTAAGC
>JAAUYG010132924.1_pt1 | contig 18224 bp, 18 predicted proteins | sample 7278091 | NCBI WGS metagenome assembly JAAUYG01 (sample SAMN14350201, study PRJNA611818) | marine sediment metagenome | isolation source: surface marine sediment (0.6m) | place: French Polynesia: Moorea | collected 2018-08
CCAAAGTTGACACCATGTTGTGATTATTTGCTCGGGATATCATGGTCTGGACATCGTGAAAATGAAAGCTCATGTTCACATACCAAAGAGATTGTGAAATTTGTACATATACTGGTGTTTTGAATGAAGAGAGGAATTGTGGCAGTCAGAGGGGCACACTGCAATCATGCCGTCATTTGGAAGTTTATAACTCTACAGATTTGCATACCAACCTCACCATTACCTTAACTGTGGGTACACAAACTCAACAGAGAAACCAAATTATCTTTGACTGGGGTCACAGGTCCTCAAAAGAGACCAATTGCAAAAAACACCTGTTTCAGTTAATGTCTCTGCGCCACGTTTGGAACAGAAATCGTGAAGTGCCTGTTTTGGGCAGTTGTGTATGCGTCGTGATGCTGCCAAGTGCGATTCAAATTCAGACTGAATCGAAGCGAGACAAGAATTCTCAAGATTTGTCAGTTGCTGAGGTAGAAATTGAAACGTTTGAAAATGTGTTTTTCGTGGACTTTGGAAACGTGGCTGACAAGCAATTTGGTTTTTTTACAGGATAATTGCGCAGAAAATTGCATTTTGTATTGCCAACAATTTGCAGCATCGAGAAGTAGACTGGAAACTTTGCCGACGGGAATGGGACTTTTGATGGAGAAAGTTTCTTCGCTTTGTTTTGAAGTATTTCCTTGTGAAACAGGGTAGTTCTTGGCGCTCAAAGTTCAAAGATGAAAAGGCCTTTCAAAAGCAAGCCTTTTCGTCTTCATGATTGCATCTGAAAGTTGAACTGACTTCGAAAGGTGTCTTTTTCCCCATCTCGTAGAAAAGTTTAACACCCTAGAATTTAAGCTCCATAAATGGACCTAACCTTCGCAACCCGGCCACCCTTGGTTTCTTTCAAGCCAAGCATGAATAGGAACCTCATGTATCATTTTTTGCCATTTACCATTGTAAACACCCACAATTCATAGGTGCCATAAAAACTGCCATCTCTGAAGACCCAGTCAGAAACAAATAAAATTGAAGATTGTTTGGCTGCTTGCATTAACAAAACTCCCATTTGTAACGTCTCAACACAGAACAAATCTCGACGTTTGAGTTTACTGGGCATTTCTGGGCAGGCAACCCGCAGCGTGTTTGTCAATGACGAGCCACAGAAAAAAACTTACGTGAAAGAAAACAGTTTGAATTTAAATTTTGAGCCTCTACATACATTTCATCATGACAAGAAAATAGACATAAATCGTTGAATTTGACAGTGGCGTGAAAGTGAAGGCTGGCGTCACTAATGAGCGTCTTCCGTAAGGTCGTTTCTCACTTGCCCTGATTCCAAAGAGACATAGTCTATGAATTCTAAGATTCAGGACCCAACATAGCTAGATATTTTGAAAAACTGTTTGTCACAGCAACTCTTGAGGAAATTTTTGTTTCTCGTTTGAAAAGATCTGAGACTGAAGGTTCAGAATGCTTCTCGGTGCCTTTGCCTTCTGCTTTCGACGTCGTTTTTGCTGAGAACAAAACAGACGTGCTTCGGACTCCCATATTTCCCTGTTTTTGTGCCACAAACATTCATGTTTGAGGAGTTTGGCTAGGGAACCCAGTCCAGAAAGTGTTGACGTGAAGCCTTGTTTGCAGACATCATGACCATCCGGACGCCAGGATTTAAAAGGCCAGTCAAGGCGTTCGCAAAGGCGCAGGGTACAGTGTACTTAGATGATGAAAGATGCTGATAACATCTTCAATGCACAATGTCACACACTGTAGGTGAGGTGCCCAGCGTCGGGGGCCGACAATACTACATCATGTCAGATGCTTTGGACTGATAGCCAGTGAAGACATCATGAAAATGCTGGGATACATGATCCCGACCTGCACCCTGTGCAGCAGTGCTTTCAGCACAACGTTTGTCAGTTATGGGAAACTAGAAAGTTCTTTCTTGCAAACCGATCACAAGAATCAAGCAAAGAACAGATTCTGTCATCCAGAAAGAAAAGCCATCGGTGCGAAATTTTTCCTGCCACCGACCGTGGTGTCTTTTGATCATTTTGTTGTTTTTCACCACAAAAAGTCAAATATTTAACAGTGTATTTCTATGCTAAAAGCCAGTCTTTATGCTCAACCAAAGAACACGTTCTTTGGCTCAACGCATAAATATCCCGCGCAGATACGGCTGTGCACTACGACACATGTCACCAACCCACAACATCGCTCTACATCTTTCACATGTCAACTGTTTTGGGGTTTGCTTATGGTAATACTGCAAATATATTTATTCATGCTAAGTCTACCATTCTAAACAGACCATGGCGTATTTTCCAATTTCAACAGGGGACATGGATAGTTTCATGCTGGTTGTAGTTTGGTCCTTTGTCGTGTCACCGTTTTGCGAATCTCTATGCATTTTCCCGAGTTTTTGTGATTCAAGGGGCTTTCCCTGCCCAACAGTGTTGGATTCCAGTTTCCTATTCAGTGGCAGCGCTTCCACCGAGTGAACTTGACAACAGGGGAGCTTCTGCCAAGCTTTGTTGAAGCCATTGTTTGACTTTTAACAACTCTCTAATACAAAGAACCCAAACTTGTGCACGTTTTGTGTACAGTCAACACTGGCGTGATAACATGCTTGTTGTGAGCGGGAAGGCCTCTCTTAGTCACGCTTACACCACTTGGTGGTGTAAAAAGTTCAACTTTACTTTGATCTTGCTGTTGATTATCTCCCAGTAACTCCACGGCAAATTTTCAAAACAACTTTCTGACACTCTAGAGACATTTCTTTATTATCCAACATGAACAGTGAAGTGTATAGAGGTGAATCATTGCTCATTTTCTATTCTACATGTTGAAATTGTCAAAGCATGACTTCTTCATGATGACTTGACTTGCTGACTGTTTGAGATGATCACTGGTGAGCTTGTATGATCAAACAGAATTTGAGTGATGTCCTGTGATTTCACAGACTAGTTGTTCATCCACACCAGCCTGGTACATCCTCGTAGCAACTGTAGAATGCAACAAATAATTTGAATAGAATCCTTCTAGTCCAGCTTCAGTGCACAAATCCTTGACTGTGTTCCTCAGACTGTTAATGCCTATTGGGCTGTCCATATACCATGCTCCATCAGTGAAAATCTTCCTTGGGCACAAGTACAATGCTGCACACTTTCTCTTCATTAGGAGTTTGGAATGGTACTTTACAAACAGTGCTACTAAGCAGCATTCTTTATGTTCAGTATTGGGATAAATTGTCACTTCCTTTGGTTTGATCTTCTTGTGGCAAAGACCTCCAGGATTTGTTTTCATCCCTAAATCTTCAGTGTAGATGAGATGTCATACACCACCAGGATAGGTCATTCTGAATTGGCTATTATGTCCAATGGATCTCAAGGATCAATGCTCTCCTCCAGCAAGTAATGCACATTGCATTCCAATCAAGAACAATAATGTCTTCACTAATTGAGCAGGGGTAGATGATCCGAGAAGTCCTTTTTGCCACAAAAGTTCCTCGTCTTCATAAGACAAAACTTTGGCTTGTTTGGTGATTGAACACATAGTACTGGATGCTCTTTCTTTCATTATATTGTCAACAGTGTACTTAAGAGACATAAATGATTTGTCTGTATCATCCAATAGTTTCCAGAAGAGACTAAGTGATTCAAGGTGCATTTAGAGACAGACAACCATTTTATACAAGGTTTTGGGTGGAAAGTCATCCCCATTCACTTTGCTGATCTCAGTAATGAACCTGGAGATTCAATAACACACTGCACTTTTGCTCAATGATTTCACATTGTCAAAATCAGTATACATATGAGGCAGGTCTGGTCACAAATTCCTCTGCTTTTGCCAATCATGATACATGTGTAGAACCCAATGGATTTTCTTGTAGGTCTCATCAGCAAACTTCTTCTTGCCCAAACTTTCCATTTGTTCCTCTGTTCTGGGCTATTTGAACTGGCATATTGGTGGGATGACAAACTTGGTGAAGGTCTTGTCATCATCAGCAAGATATCCCAGATCAAAAGTAGCAGATTTTGTCAGAGATGGAGTTGCAGTTGGTAACATGACAGCATTGTTATGCAGACTTGGCATAGGTATGGCTGGACCTTGGTATGAGCTGATTTTCTTCTGAGCAGAAGATGCTGGCATTTCTCCTTGCAGCAAAGGCTCCAAACTGCTTTCAATCTGCATCACTTGTTGCATCACTTCATCATCTATTGGATCAGCAAATTGTTCTACTTATTCAACATCATGCAACAATGATGAATTGGAAAGATTGCTCCACAAATCAGTGGATTCACTCGAGTAGTTTTTCTCCATCTCTGTAACAGCTCACAGTAATTGTGAATCAGACAACAAATCAACCTCTAACAAATCCAAAAATGACATTGTTTCAACTGACACAACACAGACTGTTGCTGGTCATTGACACAGTCAACATTGTAAAGTGACCTGTATGCACTCAGTAGTGTAAGTCAGATAATTACCTCACTAGCTGTGTGTCTTGGGACAACAACTGCACACAATGCCTTTGGCATTGCTGTGCAGTTATCTCCCAAGACACCACAGCTAGCTCGTGAATTATCCATGACATCGCAGACAGTTTGGCAGGAATTCGCCGGGACAGGTTGTTTTCATGTGGTTTAGTTTTCCTGAGGACATAGGTCATTTCAATGTTTGTCTTTGTACCCGTTGCGTTTTCTCCTCGCTGTAAAAAGTCACCGTTCTTAATGCTCGTGTGTGTGTGTTTCACGAAATAGGTCCCAACAACGATTCATGTTTTCAGGAAGACAATCATGATGCCTGCAACTGCACATTTCAAGACTGGTGATGCCACCTGTCCAGTTCACTTTCCAAAAAGGGAAAGTCGTGAAATTGTCAACACATTCTGCACTCCGGGGTTTGACCCACTTGTGAGGGTAGCAGAAAAAAAGCATTTGCCTTTGAGTCGAAAATCCAGAGCACAATCACGTCAATGACAAAAAGGAAATTCAACAGTGAAAATGAAATTGTTTTGACTGGTGTGCTGTATCAATGGTTAGGTGACCAGATGCCATAATCGCACCCTGGCAAAGATTCTGAAAGACGCACACATGCTGTTCTTGAAATGCCTGCGAAAAGTTTATTTCGATGTTTATGAAAAGGTGAAGTACCTTTCCTTCAGTTTATGTAAATTATGATTTCAAAAAAGTTCAGTTTACAAACATAAGAATTATTGTTTAGGCTGGCACGCCTGTGTTTGTAAAGTTGAGGTGAAATAACTGGAGAGAGGAACCATGGGGCGGTAATGGATACTTTGCCAACTGAATCTCGACTGTCTGCGCAAATAGGGTGCCATTTATTTTGGGTCGAGTTTCGGCAAATGGGGTTGAAAACATTGGGAATGCCGCATGCTGTCCATGACATTGCATGTTGTGAAACTCACGAAGTTCCATTTGCTCTTGTTGAATTTCTGTCGACGCAGATGATTTCAGTGCAAGAACAACGGAAGTTTTATTTCCACAGTCTAGGAAACCCCAGCGTTGTTTTACAAGGTAGCCGGGTTCGGGTATCTATCCGTCCCAGCATTGTGATAACCTTTGCCACTGAGAATCAAATTCACACCAAAGCAAAACAACTCCTGCCTTGCGTAAATAAATCAAGCCCCGCTTGTCTGTTTTCTCGCTCTGTGAGAGGCAGCACATTCAACGCTTCCGAGTTCTCTCAGAGGAGTATCTTGACCATGTTTCGAATTGTGGAGAAAAATCTGATGATTTTCAAATCCCGCAATCTCTGGCCAACGCAATTCCACATTTAACTGACTGTGACTTGACGCATTAGATTTGTTTGTCGACTGGAATCCATTTTGGTCATCTGGTAATGTCTCAGTGGGATTGGAGGAATGGAAAAGCAAAATCTGTGTTCAGTCCAACCTCCATTTGAGATGGGGTCCCGGTAAGATCTCTTTTGTAGCATGTGTTTTCAAGCCAAGACAAGGGGGTGTTATATGTGAGACATTCTGTTTACAAGCTGGTCATGCTTTTCAGCAGCCTCCTCGAAGCGATCGCCACGAAACGTAAACTGTTTGTGATTCTTATCAAAATGTTGATTCAGCGCTCGCCCGATCTGTGTGAAGAAAAACGTTTCTTTCACCACCGAATTTCGGGATCGACAGCTTGAAGACTTGAAGATGGTAGATTTTACACCCTGTGTCATCCTGTATGAGAACTGACCATCAGGTAATCTCGCCATGGTAAACACGGACGCGTGGGGGAGGGGATACGATAATTGACCACTTACTGACCATTACAGCACGTGGCGTGGTCAATGGACATTTGATTGAACAGGGCGCGTGTAAGTGGAATCACATGGCCCTCATACATACAGATCAACAAGCACTGGAGTGTACCTTACACCGAAAACGCACGTGTTAGGCTTTTGCACAGTATTTGAGGAACATTTGATGTTGATAATTACAAAGGAAGGTGTCTGGCACGTGATTTCCTGTTTGGGTTTTGGAATTTCGCAGCTGATTTGTCGAACCCTAACATCCGGTTGCGAACTCGTTTCAATGGAAGAACACAGAACAGACAGAGACAAATGCACAAGTTCCTTGTCTGGCAAGCGAGAGACAAAGGAGACACAAAACGCGCACAATCATCTGAAAATTCCTGGTATTGGCCAGAGCCAGCAAAAGATGGGAGTCTTTTTGAGAATCTCCTGCAGGCGTAACACATTGGCAGTGATTGGTCTGCAGGCAGCCTGCAGTCGCACGCAGAATTGGTATTAGAGGCAGACGGACGATTCCAGAAGCCATCGCTTTAATAAGACAAGGGATCAAACAGACCCAGAGGGGAATTTACATTGGAATGATACACTAAACAAGAGCCATTTCATTCCCTCTATATTTGGTTAACTGGGTCAGAATGCCGGATTCATCGCTTTTCGTAGCCACTCCTGAGACGACCTGAAAATCATGCCAAATGGGTCACTTTCCAACAGAGCACCCATCAATTTTAGGAACCCATACTTTGACTTTGTGTGTAGGTTTATGTGAAATGAAAATGCACGAGATTTTCATGAATGATCAGAATTAGTTGTTGGATCAGTGTGGTTCACAACATTGATTTCATCTCTGATCAAACGCAGAAAGGATGTTTCAACTTGGTGATTGAAAAAGGTTTCCACTTCGTTGCAACTCGGCTTTGCGCAATGGTATTGGATTGAAGCAGAGATAAGGTCTATTGGACCAGTCTCATCCAGCACGGAGAGAGTGGAAGGAGATTTGCAATGTCTCCTTCAGGAGAAGATTGGTGCACAAAAAGGAACATTTCCTTCCCTGTAATGCAAAAGGAGAATGTTCCCTATTTTATACTTGATGGTCACAGAGAATGAAAACAACGCTCAGCTGCAAACAGTTAATCTGGGTAAACGCCTGTTCCTGGTTGTCCCAGATATTCCTGGCAATTTAACATGTTTCCACACAGCTTTACGACCATGATTAGCCGTCGCTCACAACAAACTCCATTTACGACAACTAGTTGCTCTGCTGACTTTTTACATTTTCCGTTGTTGACCTAACGGCGCATTACAAATTGCTGTGGGACAATACGCGGCAGCATGCCCGTGCTTTTACAGTAATGAACCAAGGACATTACACCGTCACAGCGCCTTGTTGCAGAAAACGCTGTTGAAATAAGGAACAGGATGCTGGCTGATTTTCCATGTTCATAAAGAAAAAAATTATGAGTTGTATTCTCTGTGGGTCATGGCCGATTGTCTTGCTAGATGTTTTCAGGATGCGGAGAAGAAATCTCCGCTGGAGTACACTTCACCAAATTTTGCTGCGTGTGTACAACGCCTCCGCAATGCATTCTGCATTGAAGCTGCTCCAAATGGTCTGATTTGACAAACTCACGGAAAACATTTTCTTTTACTTGATTTTCTGCAACATCTGTCAATAAAGGGGGTTTTGTTCTGGGGTAAAGAGGCCCTAGAGACTGGCAGGGGAACATCGCACATTCATATTCCTGTTATTCTGATGATGCAATTTGTGACTATTGCAGTGTTTGTGGCACGCGTTGTGCGACGGCTGTTCCCAGCTGGCGCGCAGCTCAGCAAAATGCAAAATGTTCATGAAAGAAGACCCCATTTTTGTTCAGTGCAGAGGGGAACACAGTGCATTGAGAATTTGCCTCAGAGTGAGCATTTCTACGATTTGTCTCACTTGTAAAAACAAGTGAAAAGGTTAAAAACCTGTTTTAAAAAACCAGGAAATGAAATGTCTTTTTTTTCCCTCTCAGCCTTTCGTTTTCCCCTTTTCAGACATCAGAGGGTTTGTCGTTTTGCAGTGCATTGTGAAGCCTGAAGCAGCTTTAAATATGTCCTAAGCCATGTAATGAGGGGGCCGAGCTGCTAAAGTAAAGATACACCAAATTAAAGCTGAATGCTGCCGTCGAGGAGGCAATCTTTATAGGCCCTAAAGCTGTCCTTATTCATTGCCTTGAGACAGCTGTAATCCGCCCTTAAACACACATACTGTCACAAAGCGTAATTGAGACGGGCGCGGGGATCAAGTGAAGCTGCTACAACGAAAAGAGGCATTCTGTCTTGTTGCGCCTAACATGGCAAAAACGAAGTCGTCTCCGTGGTGGTTTCAGGTGTCCCAGAGCTGAATTCAGAGTTAAGTACCTGGTAAAAGGTTCTTGTGACATCCACGGATCTTCTGTGCGCGTTGTTTGGAGCGCACTTTTTCTGTTCAGTTTCAAAACAAGTCAGTTGTCTATTTAATTTTGCTGGAGCCGAAATGTCCCTTGTGTGTGTTGTATCTCAAAAAGACGGGCTGATAACCCAGGAAATTGCTGTTCTCATGAGCTGCATCAGGATATGTACAAAGCCAATACACACACCACTGTTGGGAAAATATTATGCAGCTAAAAACTATTCCCATCCATCAAGCAGTGCAAACACACAGCTATGAGAAAGTTTCTCCGAGGAACCAGCGCTGTTGTTTTGACTTTTGTATGGTCGTCAAGGAAAGTTCAACAAAGCAACAGGCAAAGCAAGTTCAATTGTGAGATACCAGCTGTAAAATGCAGTTGCTTTTGCAGTTCAGGAGAAAAGAACAGAAAGCATTTGAGTTGGCAAAAAGCTGTTGAGTTCAACACTTTGCACAACAAGAAAGGAACACAGCTGCATGGTAACGGAACACACAGTAACCAATCAGCCGTGAGACTTTTCATCGTCCGACAGTTGAGCGCGTTCTCTCAGAGATAACGCGTTGAGCGCTTCTGACTCGACTGCAAAGGTTAAACGCCTCTCACGAAGACCTGAAGATTGTGTGTTCCAGGGTTTGCTCATCAGTCAAGAACAAATGAGCAACAAAGTCAGTTCTGTTCTGAAATCCACAGTTGCAGTCAGCTTTACGCAATTCCTGCTGATCTCTGTTGCTTGGGTGCGAAAAGCTAACTTGTAACATCAGCTTTTCACCAGTTGGGTTTTCCTGATGTGCTGCTTCCCGGAATGAAATGTCTCTAAACTGTATGTCACGAGAGGTGATGACTTTTCATGTTCGCGGTGGTAATTGGGTCCTGATTTATTCAGATCAATGTGAGGGGATCTGTGTCGGATAAATGTTTGTTTTCCAGTTACAAAGCGCCGCGCTTAGAGAGCCAGGTCGGTATGAAGCTCCAGTGATGTCCGGATCAATAAACTACACGGGATAGTAACGCCGTGTTAACGGGTGAACGTATTGATGAAAAAAGGTGGTGGAGGTGGTGGGGATTTGCAGGAATGGCTGTTCACACAAAAAGAGAAAAATCTCTGCTTCCTGACAAAGCTGGATCCTCTGAGACACCCACGGAACCAAACACAGTTTTTAGATGCCGCATTTAGAAACATCCGGACGAACGAAGATGAAGCTTCTCAAGCAGATTAAACGACCGACGTATAAAATAGAACGCGAACCAAAATATCACCTGAGAACACTATAGCTTTGACATTTTGCCTTCTAATTGGTAACTGGGGACTTCAAAGACAGGTCGCAGCCGGCCTGGGAAAGAGATCTCTGGATTCCAAGGCAACAAACTGAAATCCGCTGCGTAGGTCTTTAACTTTTTCAGAAAACGTTCTCAGGTTGTCAGTGCATCTTTTACGAAGTAAATCTGAATAGGGGAGACATATGTTCGGCGTGGCAATTGATAAATGGCTTGTGTGAATTATTGATGAAACCATAACACACATGGAGCTGGTCTGAGCTCTGTGGCAGCGGCAATAGGCTCACATGTTCCTTTTTAGTTGTTGTACAAAGCGTGAACATGATTGCTTCATTCTTGTGAATCTGAAATCCCCTTCTGCACAACTCATCCACAAGGTGCAAATTGGATGGGATCGTGGTGTTTTCCAGTGCAGGTTTGGTGCATTCCGTCCCGGAGCAAAACGACTTTTTTCAAGGAACGTTGATTGCGTACTTACAGCCTGCAGGTACATGTAGGTTTAATGATGATAATAGCCCCTGCTAATCCCCCTCGCAGCTGCCCACGACTTTGAAGCCGCTAATGCAACAGCTGTTTCTGGTTTGAAGTCGTGTGCAAGCCGTGAACCGTGGACCATGTGTACCCGTCTTTATCCACAGTGAATACCCCAGCTTCGTACCCAAATCAACTCACTTATTCGCAAAAACAATAACCAAAGATTTGCATGCATGAAAACTTGCCTAAACTTGGTGGGATTGTTTGAGTGAATCTGGACAGCCAATCACACACACACGAACGGATTCTGGCTTGCACTCATGCCCAAAACACCGAGGCCAAGAACTTTCAAAGATCCGTCGGTGCAAAATATAAAAACAGTGCTCCTTGGAAGGCTCAGCCGTGCCCTTGACGAGCCGGCTGATTCTAATTACACCGGATTACACTACAGAGACATGTGGCTCCGGTATTAAACCTAACGAAGCAGGGACCCCAAAACAGACTCAGGTCATCCATCATTAGTCCAGCAAATCCCGTACAAACTGCACTGGCAATGGTGTTTGTGTTGTGCAGTGGTGCTGGATCTGTTGTTGATCATCATCAGCTGAAAACTGGAGGAAACGAGGGGGGGGGGGTCAAGAGACGTTGGGACAAACAACCGCCTCAAGAATGAAGTTTGACAAATTTCAGTTGAAGTTGACTTTCAACAAAATGGCCGCAGAACCTCAGCTTGCAACTGGCTACACCAACAGAACATGTGGACATGGTTAGGCAGCTCGAAAATAAAGAACATCTCAGATTTGCTTGCTTGCTTGTTCGCTTGCTCTTCTTATCACTGCGAAGACATCTGAAGTCAACACCTAAAAGAACTGCGGCAATAGACACATGGTAGGCAACAACAAAAACGGTTTATTTTGTCGTTCCTCTGCTGTAGAAAGTGAGAAATATTTCCCATGCAGAGAACAAAATGTTCGCTTTGTTTGCAGGGTCATTGGAGAACAAAACTGATTTGCTAAAAAACCATTGAATTCTCAATGATATCTGTGTTTTGGAGCAGGCAAAGAGAGTATTGAGTTCTTACTCATTCATGGTAGAGTCTCCCAGGAGTCTATTGGTACTCAAAAGTACTCAAAACATGTTCTGGAATGCGAAGGGGTATTATGAGTTAGTTTTGCCTTGGTGCGAAGCGAAGCTGTCAAAATACACAGCTTGTTGAACAACTCGGCAGGGAGGCCACAGAGATGTGAGATCATCCGCCAACAAAGCTTGCCTCCACTTTGTTGCTGAGAATGGTTGCATTTTCAAACCGACTTCTCGTGTGCTGACGAATCAGTGAAAGTTTGAAAATTAGAAAATTTGCAAGAACAACGCAAAATGTTTTCACATACAGATTCCATCTTTCATCTTTTCGGGACCTATTGCTTTTGCGTGAGGTAGGCATCACACCAAATAACTTCTTGATGTTTTTTTTGCTGTCGGCAGTCAAAAAGGGTCCAAATTACTGTCTTGGCTATCGTGTGTCTTTCTTGTGACAGTTGCGTTTGTAAATTGTTCCACGCTTTCATGAAGAGAACCATAAATTTGACGTCTCAAATTTCTGTTTCAAAGCCTGCTGTTGCATAAGACGCATCAACTTTCAAGGCTCGTGCACCTTTGACTTTGTTGGAACAGTCCCGTGAAAGGGTGGCCGTACGTTTCAAGGCGAGGCCAGACAACCGGAGGCCAGTTGTCCAGCGTGGTATGGACAAATTTCTACCAAACAACTTTTGCCAAAGACAGCGAAAAGTGTTGTTCTTTGCCACTGTGCAGTAAAATTTGAAGCATTTGGAAGCCGGCCATGCGTCTAGCTCCTCACAGATAACCATCTCTGACATCGTAAGGGAATTCTTACACACAGTTCTCCGACTGTAACAGACACCCTGTTAACGTACGATTTACTATTTAGCTCATCTGTGATGTTTGGCCACTGAAAATTTGTATTTTTGCAATCCAATTTTTTTCTTCTTCATTTGTGGCACACCCTACTTTTTCTGTTGTCCGTGGTATGCTCACCGCCAGTTGGATTTTGTGCGTTTTTTTGGGGAAAAATTGTAAATATGGAACAAAATCTTAGAATGCCTCTCCTGAAGTGACCTGGATTTGTGTGAAGTAGCTGTACACCGGGGATGAAAGGCATGCTGCCTCTAATGCAGTTTGTGTCAGAGATCTTGGTCAGAACACAATCGTGTTTGAAAGACAAGAAATACGGCTGAGCACGTGGAAAGTTAAACAGTCCATCAAAAGCTGTTTGCTGTGAAATCTTCTGCTTCGTGGAACCGAACACTGGAAAAATGCTCTGATCCTAAAGTGCATTCCAAGTGCTTTGTATCATTGGACGACAGAAATTCTCACACACCTGTGGTTTTGTACTCAAAATAGTGCTTTCTGGAGGGGTGATGCATCAACCCTGGATGCCCTGGTCAGAGAAGCGTTCTAACATATTACTTCCTTTGACACCAAAAAAGAATAAGACGACAATACCCGCTATGTAAACCAAAGTAGAGATTTATTGCGTGTACTTCTCTCTGGCCTCAATGAATAAGTCATCTGAGAAATCCTGTTTTATGCTAAATTTCTTTCATGACAATAAAAAGTCATTGAGGTGCAATTGTACGTCTTTTAGCCTCAAGAAAAGAGAATATTTTTGTATTTTATTGAAGTTGTGTTGGCCCTGTGCTCAGTTATGTGTGAGGTGATGTGGGGCTTTTATCAGCTTATTGTGTTGAGTGATAACAGGGTGTCGGATGGGCATACCGTTAGCTGTTTAATACAATGCCAAAAGATTGCAAGTGTACAAGGGCACAGGGAAATCTGATTCTCTTTCAGAAATACAGGTTTGAAGAAGCAAATAACTTTTCACCAATTTGGGTTTGCACGAAAGCACGAAAAGCAAACGCAGGCCATCAAGGCTTTTCCGTTAGCTGTACATCGTCTGATCGTCTTTCAATGGTCGGATGTGTTGAATCCTGACAGAACCACTTACCAGTTCTCAAATCAAAGCTTTCCACGAGCTGGCTCCGACCCTCAGCCACCCAACACCCGATATGTCTGCACCCACCACGGTGAAGTTGTGGATTTCAGGCCCGAAAACGACAGTTTTCATTGAGGGCGCACAGCTTCCTGGCCAGCCCTCGTGGAAACTGAGGCATCGTTGCACTGGGACTGGTCTGGGACACGTAGCCTCGGTTTTTGGGGTTTTTCTTCTTATTTTCCTTGTTCCCATCTTGTTATCTTCTGAATCAAGAAAGAAGCCAGCGTCCCTGGGATGTACCTGGAGACATTAATTTCCATTTGAGATAAGTCAAGTCAGATTTGCTTCAGCGACTATAGCAGCATCAAGGGTGGTTATCAAATGTGTCTCACATACCAAATCTCACTCTTACAGCCACAAAGCAAAACCGGTAGCGTGTTCCTTCAATGTTGATGTGCACAAAACACCCAAATGATAAATCAACGTCTTTAATTCTGATACCTTTTCATTTCTTTAGGCCCACTTCACTGTGCCGTTAAGGCACTTAAGAACTGACTTCGTTGTTTCTTTGACTAGATGCATTAAACTGTCATGAATTGTTCAGGATGAAATTTTATAACCGATCCGGTGACATAATTTCGACTTTTTGCAATGAATGAAATTAAATGAACGTCAGAGTAAGTGTTTCACAAAGAGACTGCTGATGAGATAACATTGCTGTGTCAGATCTCCAATTGGTACTGTGAGCTGGAATGGAATAGAGTCAAGGACTTTTCAGGACGTGCAGTAAATCATACTGCGGTTGATTCAGTCAGCAACAAAAAGCTTGGTGAAATGAACGAGGTTGTTCCTCCTCTTGTCAACCCAAAAAGAAAAAATATCTTGGCTCAAATGATGTTCTCGTTGTGTTCGGAATCCCACGTGGACAAAATCTGGGATCATTGGTCACCTGATACCTTCCCAGCACGCTCACTGGTGACCAAGTTGCTTGACACAAAAAGGCAAATCAGTGTGCGCATGCGACAAAACTTTGTTTTCCCCCCAAATGGGAACTTGTAACTTTTAAAAAGATTTTGCTGTTGTTTCTTTGCAGGAGGCAGATGCCGCCGACGATAGACGGACAGTTGACGCTGGAGAAGACGCCGAGTTACTTCGTGACGAAGGGCGTTCCGGCGCGCATCTACAACATGTCACGTGACACCAAGCTGCTCGTCGTCGTGCGCGACCCGGTGACGCGCGCCATCTCGGACTACACGCAGACCGTGAGCAAGCGGCCCGAGGTCGACTCGTTCGAGCACATGGCCTTCCTGGACAACACGACGGGTTTAGTGGACACGTCATGGGGTGCCATCAGGATCGGGGTTTACGCCAAGCACCTAGAACGTTGGCTCAAGTACTTTCCCCTGTCCCAGATGCATTTTGTCAATGGCGAGCTGCTCATTTCAGACCCAGCCAAAGTGATGGCTCAGGTGCAAGAGTTTCTTGGCCTCAAACCTGTGATAACTGAAAAACACTTCTATTTCAACACTACAAAAGGGTTTCCCTGTCTCAAGAAGGGTGAAAAGTCTAGTAACCCGCACTGCCTCGGAAAAACGAAAGGCAGGGTGCATCCGGACATCAACCCCAGGGTAATACAGAGACTACGGGACTTCTACAGACCCTTCAATGCGAAGTTTTATCAAATGACTGGCATTGATATGAACTGGCCGTTGTGATACAGGCCTGTGCATTGACTCTTTATATTCTGTGGCCAAGACAAGAGCGTCACCATCTCTGTGTCAACTAAGTGTCTGCCTTGAGGAATGAGTGACCTTCACCTGTGAACCCGCAGTGGAAACCGGAAGCAGAACCCGGAACTGGAAGTGACAATCACAGCTACTGCGCCTGCGCCTGCGCCTGGGTGGAAAATGCAGCATTGTTGTTGTTGGAATGTATTGGGCGAGTTCTGCAGGCAAGCGTGGTTCATTACCAGCCAGCAGTGACGTCACGAACAGTACATGGCTGACCAGTCACCTTCGACTGATGTCACCAAGTGGTGCAGGCTACAATATCAATGAAACTTGAAGCAGTTGATGCACACAAAGCTATAACAACTCAACAGTTCAGCAACATCAACTTAACGCTGATTTTGAGAACTCTCACAGATGTAAAAATGATAGTCACAGCAATTAGGACAGCTCATGTACAAAACACAAAATCATTTCTTGTATATTTTCCAGCATTCGCTAAGTAAAATCCTCAGAGCTGCAACTTCAGTTCACCCCTATGGAGGTGACATTCAGTGGCTCTTAATGAGTTCGAGTGAGTGTGTGTGTGTGTATCCGTGAGAAAGCGGCGATGAATGAAAGACGAGCAGTTAGCGAATTGCGGTTGTCGTTTGGTCTTCGGGCGAGATGGGACGTTCGGGCCTCTGTGTTTCTTGAGTGGTCCTCCCCTCAGGAGCAGATGTACTGCGAGTGCCCATTGCTTGGCCCCAGACTGACCGCCAGACGCAAACTTGTTTCACACTGCTCTGTTGCGCGTTTTTTGACTGTCAGTGTTCAGTATTTGTGGGTGTGAACGTTAGTCTCCGAAACTTGAGATTCTCTGTGTTGAGCACACGCAATGGGCATCAAGGCCTCGTGCATGTACAGCAAATTATCGCACTCTTTTTAGCGTGTTGATACGTTACTTTGTTTCTGTGAACTGAGCAGACTGTTGTTATGTTTTGTAATGATTTCATGAGCTCAGGTTGACGACATTGTAAATTGACGAATCCCAAAAACAAAGGATATGACCTTGGGCGGACCGGAAAATAACCATATCAGTTCAGCCAAGCGAACTTCACGGAAGTTGTCCAGCCGGTGTTTCTTGTCTCAAGGGCAGAACATTGCACTGCCAAGTTTTGCAAAAAGCTGGTGTGTATCCACAAATTACTTTTTTGAAGAAAAATAATTTGAAGAAAAATACTCGACTCTAAAAGTTCCAAACAAAAACAAACGAGGGAAGACTGCATGGTCGACAACCCAGTTCGTCAGTTTTGTTGCATTTTTGTCCTGTGAGACAAAAGATGCGGAAAATACTCTGCTTTCGTCAAATCTGGAATGCATTTAAAAAATCCGATTGACAATTGAGATATCAAGAACGTGTTTTGCGGTCAGTTATTTATTTGTTTTGTCTCCAAGAGAAACCACATTAAAATTGTACAAACTATATATTTATCAGTTCAGTTTTGTGAGGTTCCTGTTTGAACTTACACCAGTCTGTACAACAGTGTACATGAAGGATGAAGTCCGCTAATGTTAGAATCCACTCAGTGTGGAGAAGAACAAACGTTTTCGCTTTTTCACTTGGAGCTTACGCATTAAAAAGCATTGTCTTTGGAGAAAAGAGAAAGTGCAGAAACGTAAAAGTTTGCTCGACTTCTAAAACGTACGCGACCGCAAGGCTCTCTTATCCGGAGTCTTTTCACCACGTATAACTTGTTGAATATGAAATAAAATTCAATAAAAAAAACATTGCTGTTGTTTCGTTTTTGGTGCAATCACATTGGAGCTACCGTATGGGCAACTAGACCAAGTCAATTCCTACGTGCTGCTGTGCGACTCCTTGGTCTAGTGTGGGTGCGAGATTGCCCAAAGGACCGAAATACACAGGCAACGCAATAGTATCGCAATTTTGCGCTTTTTTGAAGCGATTCAAAACAGAACCTGGTCTCTAAACAAGAGCGCACCCAAACATGGAACGACCAACAAAAGACCCAAGATACTGAAATGACCGATGCTGTGTCCAGGTGTGTTCTGTAGCGACGTTGGGCAAAACAAGACAAGTGGTCAAGGTTTTGTGACCTCCAACACTTCGGACACGTCTGGGTGGAAAGTACGCGCTTCGAAATGCGAAGCATTTGAAGAGAAAACCATCTTTCTGTGGCGGCACACAGCTGAGGTGTAAAGTGTGCTGCAGTCATTAACAGGTACTTGCGGTCAGACTTCCTGTCAGAACATACTCAATGCCACCTGGGCCAAAACTTCCCTGCAGAGTGTTTCTTGAAAACAAAATGAGAAGTTGAAGAGAAGGGCGGTTCTTGTTTTGACTTCACGAGATCCATTTTTGAAGATAAAACTGTCAAAGCGCCATTCTGGAAATCCGGCTTCTGTGTTTTCCGGAACGTTCGTTTTTGGAAGACTCAATGTGAATATTTTTGTCCAACAAGACTGACAGACATGCAACGATCTATGATCAATGTTCAGAAGCGCTTAAACGTGCACAGGTTCCATGGCGTATCAGAAAGCAATTAGATTGATGGAGTTTTATCCCATTAGATAATGACTGCTGGAATCTCGACGCATGTTCATCCATATCTGTGCTGCAGTGAGTAGGGGATTCTGCGGATATTGACAGCAGATTATCTCTATTAACTCCTACATGTTCACGCACAACCAGTGTACATACGTTTATTGGCAGATCAGGATTCACGGAGAGGAAAAATTGAAAAAAAAACGTCTCCGGATACCGGCGGATTGGATGGTTTCCTTCGGGCCACTTGGGTGCAAGTTGCAAGCAACTAATTCCACGCCATTGCGAGAGAGTATGAACGCCTTATTTTTTGCGGAAGTACTCAGCAGATAGAGACCACACACACTCAGGTGCAGGTGTACAATCTAATGTGTAAGTTTCAGATTCCCAGGCGAAGCTGTCAAAAGTATTCGTTCTCCAGAATGATAATTAAATGATAAATCATCTCTCCCAGCTCTGCAGAAATGAAGGAAGCTGCTCTAGCTGGTTCCATGCAAAGTGAAAAC